>Ga0118677_10001003_pt2 | contig 45549 bp, 28 predicted proteins | sample AliMusrvi5mmetaG_FD_86154 | JGI IMG/M metagenome (GOLD analysis project Ga0118677, IMG submission 86154) | reverse complement strand
GTCTTACAACACGCCCATGCTGCTCGGACAATTTCCGGCCGCGGCCCTGATCTTCCGGCAAGGCCTGGTCGCGGAAGGCAAGCCGGCCGTGGTGGAGCAGCGCTCCCTGCAGAACATTTGGGATCGCAAGATGCCAATCGTCTCGGAAGAAAGCGGCTGGGATCCGAATCGCGATTCCACAGCCAATGCCTTGACGTCCACCGTCTCCACCGCGGTGGATCCGCTGGCCTATTTGGTCGGGCCGGTGCGTGTGGTCCTGGGCGGCGACCCCGCCAAGACCACGGTCGCCGATCTGGGGCAATATATCGACCGCAACCAGAAGACGGTCCGGAGCATCACAGGCGAGATCGAGACGCGGTATGGCGCCGGGCTCTACCGCGTGAACAGTCCGCGCGCCCAGGCTGTGTCGGGCTTCCTGGGTGAGGTCGGGCCGCAGCAGTTGAGCGACGTCGCGATTACCTGCAGCAACCGTTACGCCACGATCGTCGTGGTGCCGTTGGATGACAAACCTATCCGGAAATCCGGTAAGGTCCTGATCCAGGTCGGTACGCTCAGCCGGCCCACGGGTTGGACGTCGCGCGCCGACCGCCTCTTCATTGACAAGACGCCTACGGACTGCCGCCGGATCATCAGCACCGGCAAGGCCCCATGGCTGGTCGAGAACGTCGATGCCACCGCGACCGTCGCCAATCCCAAGCCCACCAAGGCGACGCTGCTCGACATCAATGGCATGGCTATGCCGCAGGCCGTGGAGGCGCGCATGGTGGATGGCAAGGTCACGGTGGTGCTGCCGCCCAACACGTTTTACCTGGTCCTGTCGGACTCCAAGGCCAAGTAGTGTGTTTGAGTAGCAGTTTGTCACGCGGCTCGCCACAGTCTCGCCCCCCCAGAATACGTCATCGAGACAGGCGAGAACATTCGGCTGGGGGGCGAACCTGAGGTGAGCCCCGTGGGCAGCGGGTGACCGGGACGCAGGGCTCGCAGGAAACGGATACGCCCACTGCCGCCTCACCGGCGGCGCGGCAGGGTCGGACCGTCAATCCATTGCGGTTCGAGGTAATGGCGGATGCGCTTCTTCGGCAGGCCCCATTGGTTGGTGCGTAGCATCTGTTGCAACAGGTCCACGGCGGCCGCGCCGGCTTCTTCCGCGGCTTCCTTGATGCCCGCCGCGCCTTTCGTAGTCGTGAGTTGTGCAAAGCCGACCTCGTCGGGGACGCGAACCTTGGCAGCGTCAACCAGTATGTTTTTCATCACAGCGTTGAACCCAATGACGGCATCCGGCTTCCAGCATCGATACCAGGCGATTACCTGTTGCGCTTGGGCCTCGTAAGATTCGGTCATACCGTAGAAGAGCGGCGGCACCCGCTCCGCCGGCGCGCAGTCGTTGTGCAAGAGCAGCGCCGCCGCGCGGCGATTGTCGTCATCTTCAACATGCGTTGGCAACCCGTGTAAGGCGACGGCGAGTCCCGGCCGGCGATAGCCGTAGGCCAGCACGCGCTGCCAAGCCAGGAGGACGCCGTCAAAAGCGTCCTGGGCGACCGCATGCAAGGGTGGTTGGTAGGGCGTGATGCCGATGCTCACCGCGCAGAACTTGTCCCAGTTCAACGCCAACGCCGGCTGGGGCTCGTAGAAGGTGCCGACGATGAGGCCGCTCAAGCCCTGGGTGATCAGGCCGCGTTGCAGCGCGGCGGAGTTCCGGTAATCGTCCAGGCAAAAATGATCGAGGCGGCAGCCCAATTCCGAGGCCCGGGCTTCCGCCCCCGCAAAGTTCTGGGTGTCCATTCCGGCATGCGTTTGGCGGAATTGAGAAATGAAGCCACAGACGAGACCCTTGTGCTTCCCGTCGCCACGCCAGCGCGAAGCGGCGATCGCGGTCATCAGGGGATCCGGGCGGTACCCCAACTTTTGGGCGGTTGCCTTGATGCGCGCGACCGTTTCGCTGGGAATGCCCGGGGCTCCGGACAAGGCGCGCGACACGGTGGCCTTGCTGACCCCCGCGGCGCGGGCGACCTGCTCTTGGGTGACTTGATTCATGCAACGGATACGTAAAGTAGTCCTTGCCATGATTCAAGCCCAAAGGCGAGAATAGTCAATGAAATGGGAAATCTGTGGTTTGGCGCGGAAGCTGTACAGATGGAGGGCAACATGAGTAATCGACTGAGGATGGCTCTGTACGTTGGGTTGGCGGTTGTGGCGTTCGTTTTCCCGGGTGCGACCTTGGGGAGCGTCTGGACCAACTCGGCCGGAGACGGTCAATGGCTCACCGCCGGCAACTGGAGCGGCGGCATTCCCAACGCGACCAATGCCGTTGCGGACTTCAGCCAGTGCAACATCACGAGTAACACGACGGTTAATACCGGCAACTCTTCGCCGGGCGTGATGGTGCAGTCGTTAGTGCTCGGGGATACGGATGGATCGGCCTCATATACCATTACCAACCAGTACTACGTCCTGAACCTGAGCACGAATCTGGCCGCCACGATCAGCCAGTCGGCCGCCAGCGCCGGGGATACAATCAGTGGTCTTGGCATTGCGCTCGGAAATACGCTCACGATCAACAACTATTCGTTGGCGCATCCGCTGACCCTGGCGCTGCCGCTCACGGGATCCTACCCCGTCACCTTCTCGGGGCCTGGCCCGATACAGATGTCCGGCCCGATCAACAGTACGTCGACCGTTTCGGTGGCCAGCCCCGGCACGGTGACGATGACGGCCACCAACAGCAACCCCCTGGCCACAGGCAACCTGACGCTCTCCAGCGGAACACTGCAACTGGCGCCGGCTGGCTCCGGGAGCGCCATAACCCTGGCTGGCGCCACGACTCCGGCGGGCACCTTCACGTACAGCGGCAACGGGCTCCTGCGCCTGAACAGGGGCTCACAGAGCAGTCTGGCTTATTCGGTCGGCCCGGGTTCCGGGACCGTCCTGACCCGCACCAGTCCGGGCACGCTCGTGATCATGCCAACTGCTATTGCAAACCTCAACAGCACGGAGAGTTTCATCATCAACGGCACGGCGCCAACCGTCACCAACGGGATGGTGAGCGCCTCGATCGTGGGGCGCGACGGCGTCACGGATGCGGGCGATTTCCTGAACTATGCGGGCGGTTTTGCCGTGGCCGCCTACGATTTGAACAATACCTTCTCAGGCGCGAACAACACAACGAAGGTCAAGATCGTCAGCGGGCCTCAGACGATATCGGCAAACACCACGAACTATGCCCTGCGCAACGACAACACGATCAACCTGAACCCCGGTGTGACCCTGACCCTCGGCAATGGCGCCACGCAGGCGGGGCTCATCCTGAACAATGGCGTCATCCAGCCGACCAGCGGCACGGCAACGCAGGCGTTCGGCGCGGCGGAGGGGATGATCTACGTGAGCGGTATCAGCACCAATCGCACGATCATCACGGGCTCGGCCGGTCTCCGCACCTTCGGCCCCGGCAGACTCGTGCAGAGCGCGCCGCTGAATCACTCCGGCGGAACGGTTGTCTGGTCGGGTGCGCTGCAACTCGATGGTCTGGCCGTCTCGAACAACGGCAATATGACCCTTGGCGCCAACGCCAAGTTGATCGTCGGTGGTCCGACCGGGGCGAGCACCGTGGACCTGCAAACCGGAACTCCGACCTATGCCGACCAGTCGACGAGCTACGTGGTGGGTGGGGCTCCGGCCATCTCCACCGTGTCGTTCGGTTCGAGCGTCACGACGGTCAACGGCCTTCTGGGCGGCCCCGGCGTCAATGAGAACAACCTGGCGATCGTGAAGACCGCCAATGCCGGTTCCACGCTCACGCTCAATAACACGGCCAACAGTTTCACAGGCGGCATCACGATTGCGCAAGGGACGCTGTATTTCCAGCCGGACACAAGCGACACCGTGGTGGGTTCGTTGGGTCCCACCAACAACGCCATCACCATCGCTGCAGGCGCAACCTTGAGTTATGTAAACACCACTTCGGGATATCTTGCCGCCGGCCGCACAATTACCGTAAACGGCACGCAGACGAGTCCGAGTATCATCTATACGCCGTGTTCTCTAAACAATCTGGATACAATCAACTCAAGAATTACGGGTCCGGGCTGGGCTAAGTTTCAGATTCCAGCGAATTGGGGCTGCGGGTTCCTCATCACGAACCCGAGCAATGACTATTCCGGCGGCACCTACATCTGGGATCCTTGGCAACAGTCGTGTATTACCGTGGGGACGAACGCACATTTGGGGCAAGGTGCCGTCTACGTGGGTGGCAATGGTTTTAACGCGGGGTTCAATCTGCAAGGGAACTCCAACCTGGTATTTGGCGCAACCGCGCCCTATCTCTACCAAGCCATGATTATATCCAACACGGCGAACAATAATGTGGTCGTGGGTCTTCGGGGTACGGCGCCCATCATGGGGTCGTTGAGCGGGCCGGGCGCGATCGCTCTCGGCGGTTTCTATGGTGGTAACAATGGCGGTGGCGGTGGTGGCACGCAACCGGCGACGGTGCAATTGACCGTGGGGATGGACAACTCAAACGCCGTCTTCAGCGGTGGCATCAACGAGGCCGTGGGCACGATCGGCACGGTCATCAAGGCCGGCTCCGGCAAGTGGTATTTGACTGGCGGCAGCGCCTATCAAGGCGGGTTGGTCATCACCAATGGATCGGTGTTTGCCAATCAAAGTGCGTTGCCTTCCGTCACCTACACCGGCGTCTCGCAAAACTCAATCATCATTGCCTTGACCAACGCCAACGGTTTGACGCTGGGACAAACCATCGCCGGAACCGGAATGGCCAATGATGGCTTCTGTCCGACAATGATTACAGCCTTCAACAGCGCTACGAATATTACCGTGTGCCGCAACATCAACCCCGTCGGCACAAACGCGTTTACCTTCAACAAGTGCGGCCCCACCGGTGTGGGGCCGGTCACGGTTGCCACCAACGCCACCCTGGGCGGGTCGGGCGGCATCTGGGGCGCGGTGGTCAACGGCGGCACCGTTTCGCCGGGCGCGGACGTGAATCTGGTGGGCACGTTGACGGTGAACAGCAACGTGACCTTCAATCCCGGCAGCACGCTCCAGATCGATGTCGCCAGCGCCTCGTCTTATGACCAACTCGTCGTGCATGGGACCTTGAACCTCAACCAGGCAACGATCAGCCTGAACTTCATCGGGGGTTACACCTTGCCCGCCGGCACGTCGTTGACCGTGTTCCAGGCCGACAATTTGGGCACTTACAATGTGACCGTGCCGCCGGGTTATTCGGTCATACGGCAGGGAAACAATGTGATGGTTTCCCAGGCGCCTGCGGTGGTGAACAACGGTGCCACGTTCTCAGGATCGCATACCATGTACCTGTCCGGAACACTGCTTTCCACGGGCGCGTCACAGACCGCCTGGGGTGTGATGTGGGGCACCAACGATCCGGGCCAAACCCTGAGCGGTTGGCTGGGCGGCGGCCAGTTCAACCTGGGCACGGCGGGCAGCGTGCCGGCGACCGTCACAAAACTTGTCGGCGGGTTGCAGCCCCTCACAACCTACTACTACCGCTACTGGGCCTCGAATGCCAACGGTCTTACCGTGGCTGATCCGGCAACCTCGTTCACCACGGTATCCCTCTTCAACATGCCCATCACCTTCCCGGGGTACACCAACCGGGCCGAGACGCTGACCAATTTTCCGGCCCTTGTGGTGCTGAGCAATAACATGGTCAGTGGGTTTTCACTCAACAACTTCTTGTCCACCAATGGGTGGGATTTGCGCTGTGTCACCAATTTGCTCAGTACCAACTACTTGAACTACGAGATCGAGTCATGGACCACCAACGCCGGGCAGGCGGCCTATGTCTGGGTACAGGTGCCGACGCTTCGCGGTGATGGTTCCAGCACAATCTACGCCTCATGGGGTGACCCCAGCAATAGCAGCCAACTGGCTTGCACGACCAATGGGGCCACGTGGACAAACGGGTACGTGGGTGTGTGGCATCATAACGGCGGCACTGGAAGTTTCGACAAAGATTCGACGACTAATGGTCTGACCTTCTCGCCGGTGAATAATCCCGCACAAGTAGTTGGAATCGCGGGTGGTGCGTTGGCGTTTGATGGAAGCAGCAATCAGCATTTGACTCTCGGCGCAGCCGCGGTCCTGAATTTCGGCACCAATGATTTTTCGGTTGAGTATTGGGCGTATCCGCTTGCCACCGCCAACTTGTATCCCGTGATCTTTGTGGGCGGTAACGCCTGGCATGCAGGATCCGGCGGTCTGTTTAACTACGAGCCGGCATCGACGCTCGGATGCGCCTGGAATCAACTCACTCAGAATCCTTTCCTTGCTGCCGTGGTTAGCACCAATCACTGGCATTATGGAAACTTCGTGCGATCTTCCACGAATCTTTCGGCTTATGTGGATGGAGCCTCCAGGTCTAACGCCAATGTCGGCGTAAACTCCATTGTGTTTAATAACGATAACACCACCAGTATTGGCTCCGACCCATGGGACAACGCCAACGGGTATTTCAAGGGCTGGCTGGAGGAACAGCGGGCGTCAAGCGTCGCCCGGTCCTCCAACTGGGTTTGGGCGGTCTATCAGAACATGGCGAGTAACGCGGTGTTCAATGCCTGCGGCAGTGTGGCGGTCACACCCGTCAAGGATCCCCCGACGCGCGGGTCGAGTCTAACGATCCAATAGCGACACATTCAGCCCTTGTCCGTCGGACATCTTCGTCGCTTGACGTTCGCGATCGAACACGTATAGTTCAGATAGATATACGTATCTTATGGAGGTTCCATGAAGACGAAATTGACGCTGACAATCGATGGCGCCCTCCTCCCTGTGGCCAAACGCTATGCAGGGACGAAAGGTGTCTCCCTGTCCCAGATGGTGGAACAGGCTTTGCGCAAATTGACCGAAGCGGCGACGCCGGACCGCCGGTTCAGCCGTCGGTGGCGGGGGGCGCTCTCACCCGCGGCAAAGGATACAGTGCGGTATCGGATGCTGGCGAAACGATACCTATGAAACTTCTTATCGACACGGACGTACTGATGGACGTGGCCTTGAATCGCGAGCCCTTTGTGGAAGCCGCCGCCGACTTCATGGATGAGGCTCAGGCACAACCCGGGATGACGTTCATCGCCTGGCATTCGGCGTCGAACTTCTTCTACATGGTGTCATCGCCGAAGGGGAAGGCTGTGGCCCGTGACTTCTTCAAGGATCTCCTCCGCTTCGTCGGCGTTGCCCCTGTCGCGACGGAGGATTTGACGTACGCGCTGGGGCTGGATATGCCGGACTTCGAGGACGCCATGCAGGTTGCGGCGGCGGTGGCGTGCAAAGCCGACTACATCGTAACCCGCAACGTCGAACACTACCGGAAATCTCCGGTCAAGACCCTCACGCCAGACGCTTGGCTACATAGATACGGACGCGGGCCTTCCTGATTCAACGACTGTGTTCCCGGGCGTCTACCGCCCCTGTACAGGTCGCGGCGGGGCGGCGCCATCCTGCCAGACAAAGTCAATCTCCATGGTGGCGGGCTGTTCGGGCACACCATGTTCGCCTGTGCGCAGCAGCGAGTCCAGCCAGTCCACGGCGCGCCGGCCGAGTTCATCGGCGTAGAGACGCAGGCCGGTTAGCGCCGGGAGCGGAACGTTGATCCAGAGGTCGATAAAGGCGCTCCGGCGCGACGCGTACCCCTCGGCATCGCCCAGCAGCCAGCGGAAGACGTCGTTGAAGCCGAGCACGATCTCCGGTGTCGTCTCTATTTAGCGCAACGGGCAAAACGAGCGTCTTGAAACTTCCCACACGCGGGCATATGTTCATCTTTTGCTTGGGTTGGGCATTCTGACAGCACTGTCCGGACAGACTCCGCGAGGGAGAGGACCGCCTGAAGGCGGTACACCGAACAGGGAAGAACGTTCGGTGTACCGGCTTTAGCCGGAGTAGTTTACCGTGCGTGAAGAGGCCGCCTGAAGGCGGGACTCCGAACTCCGCGCCGAACAAGAGACTGGCAAGTATCATGCAACAGATGCGCAGGTTGATGCTCGCGGTGGGGCGAAGTTCGAGGGATGATTGACCCAGCAATTCTTCATGGGCGAAGGCCGCCTGAAGGCGGGACACCAAACATCGTGAACCCGTGCGGAAACACGTTTGGTGTCCCGGCTTCAGCCGGTCTCCGCCCTTGGCTTGCTGTGATTGACCGCTGGCGACTGGCGGGTAACAACGAAACGAGGGATTCGATGAAACAGATTTTGACTCGATGGCTGGCGTTGGGGTGCATCCTGGCGGCATGCGGTGCGGCCAGGGCGGACTATGTGTGGCTGGAAGGCGAAGCGGGGCAGACCACCGCGAAGAACCAGGGTGGCGGTGGCGCGCCGCCCGGATGGCTATCCGGCGACCAGTGGCTGCAAATCGGCGTCGAAAAGGAGAAGATCGAACAGGAGATCCCCGTCACCGGCCTCCTGGTCGAATACCCGTTCACGATCGCCAAGGCCGCGCATTGCGAGATCTGGAATCGCATCGGATACGAATTCGCCCGCGGCGCGTTCGACTGGCGCGTCGATGAGGGCGAATGGAAAACCGTTTCGCCCGACGAGTTGACGACCGATCTGATGGAGCTCTCATTCTTCAGGGAAGTGGCCTGGCTCAAACTGGGCGACCAGGATCTGGGTGCCGGCAAGCATACCCTCACCATCCGGCTTGCCCGGACCAAGAATGCCAAAGGCGAGTACAACCGGATCCTCTATGCCAGCGATGCGATTTGCATCAACGACGGACCGTTCCATCCGAACTCCCGCTTCAAACCCGACGAGACCGGCCGCACCGACAAGGACGAGGCCGCGACGCGCAACGTGTTCGTGCTGCCCGAAGCCAAAGCCGGCGAACGGTCGAGCATTTCGCTGGGCGGCGTTTGGGAAGTGACTCGCGATGACGAGCAGATGCCCGGCGAAGTCGCAGCACCGATTGCAGCCCTGCCGGCCGTCACGCACTTCAAGGCGATTCCCGTGCCGTCCGACAAGAACGAGTCCCGGCCGGATTTGGAATTGGCGCACCGGCTCTGGTACCGGACCCGCGTGAACGTGCCGGCGTCCATGGCGGGCCGGGCCTTCACCCTCGAGTTCCCTCTGAACAATCTCAACACCACCATCTATGTCAACGGCACCTACTGCGGCTTCGAGAAGAACCCGTTCTGCCGCTTCTCCATTGACGTCACGAAGGGGATCAAGCCCGGTCAGGTGAACGAAATCTGGGTTGGAATCCGCGATGCCTGGTATGGCCGGTCGGCCGACCCGGAACGGCCACTCAAACTCCGCAAGACGTTCAATCTCCCCATCAAGTTCTTCCACGAAGGATTTCAGGATCTGGACTATCCGCTTTGGAATTGCTCCCAAGCGGGGATTCTCGCGACTCCCGTGTTTGTGGCGGCGGGTAAAGTCTATGTTTCAGACTGTTTCGTGAAACCGTCCGTGGCGCACAAAGCCCTCGATACGGAAATCACCCTGGCCAACACGACCGGCGCCAACGAAACCGGGGAGATTCATCAGGATGTGGTGGAGGCGGCTACAGGCAAGGTCGTGAAGAGTTTTGCCACTCAACCGTTTGCCGTTCCGGCGGGGACGAGCGTCGTCGTCAGTATCAGCGCCCCGTGGGCTGACCCGAAACTGTGGTGGCCCGATGAGCCGAATTTGTACCGGCTTCGGACAACACTGGTAAAGGGCGGCGTCACGGTGGATACCCAGGAAACGACGTTCGGATTCCGTGAGTGGCGCATACAAGGCGCCCAGTTCACGCTCAACGGCGTGCCATGGCACATCTGGGCCGACATCAGTCCATTCACCCCGAGAACGGCTGACGACTTCCTGGCGCTTTACAGGAAATCCAACAACCGGACATTCCGGCTGATGACGGCCGGACAGGGTCGGCAGGATTCCTGGTATGGCATGGAACCGCCGGCGGCCCTTGATTTCCTGGACCGCAACGGCATCGTCGTGCGCCGTAATTTCACGCTCGACGGCGAAGGGATCGGCACGGCTTTTGCGGAAGGAGATGCGGAAACCGTCAAGAAACAAGGCGGTTCCAAAATGAAGAAAGCCCTCATGAAGAACTGGCTCGACCAGTGCGTCGCCCAAGTCAAAGGCGAGCGCAACCATCCCTCGATCCAGATCTGGAGCGTCGAAAACGAATTCGCGTACATCAATTTGGTCAACCTGCTCGGCAGTAGCGGCTTGATGGATGAGTACGAGCATGAAATCACGAAGACCCATGATGCCGTGATGGCTATCGACCCAACCCGCAGCGTGATGACCGACGGCGGCGGCGCCATGAAGGACAACTCGCTCGGTGTGCACGGCGATCACTACGTCGCCACGCTCGACAACCGCTACCCGGACCTGGCCTACGAACCTTTTGCCGAAGGCGGCGGCCGCAATCGCTGGCAGTGGGACATGAAGCGCCCGCGGTATATCGGCGAAGATTATTACGCGTCCGGGATCGATCCGGCCGATTTTGCGCAGTGGGGCGGCGAAGTGGCGTTCCAGGGCAAGGCCGCCGTGGGTGACGCCGTCGCGCTTTGCTACCGGATACTGACCGAGGGCTATCGCTGGGGCGGGTATTACGCGGCCTGGCACTTTTGGGTCGGCACCGACGGCGGCGAGAAGGAATGGGTTGCCAATGCGCCGCGGGCGGCGCTGTGCCGTCAGTGGGACTGGACTTTCGGTTCGGGCCAGTCGGTGCCGCGCACGTTCGGGGTTTTCAACGATACGGAACATCCTGATCCCGTTACCTTCACGCGGACTTTGACGGTTGACGGCAAGGCGGCCTGGTCAAAGACCACCACGCACCGGGTGGCCCCGGGCGGCGCGGAGAAGTTCGACGAAACGATGACCGTCCCCAAGGTGCGCCAGCGGACCGAGGCGCAACTGCTCCTGACCCTGACCGTGGACGGCAAGACGATCTTCAGCGACACCAAAGCCGTTTCCATCCTGCCTCCGCCAGCTTTGGACGTGCCCAAGCCTGGGGCTGGGGACCTTGCGGTCTTCAACCCGCGCGGCAGCGTCACGCCGTTCCTGAAGTCGCAGAACATCTCCTTTGTGGCAGTAAACAGTTTGACCGGACTTCCCGCCGCGGCCCGCGTGCTGCTGGTCGGTTCGGACGCGGTCACGCCGGCGGAGAGCGCCTCGCCCGCACTGGCCGCCTATGCTGCTGTCGGCCATGCGGTGATCGTGCTCGACCAGTCGTCACCGCTTAAATATCAGGCATTTCCCGCCGAAATGGAGTTGGTGAGCACCAACAAAGAAGCGTTCGCTGCAGACGGGCAAACCGGCTTCATCGAAGACACGGCACACCCGGTCCTGAACGGATTCAAGGACAAGGACTTCTTCACGTGGGCCGGACCTGATTCCTCGCTCTACCATCATGCCTACCTGAAACCCGAAAAAGGCGGCAAGAGTCTGCTGCAGGTCGGACCGCGACTGACCCAGACCGCCCTTGTCGAGATCCCCACCGGCAAGGGTGTCATGTACTTGAGCCAGCTCAAGATGGGCGATCGGCTGGGCGTCAACGCCGTTGCGCGGCAACTGCTGTTGAACTTGATTGCCACCGGGTCGCGGTACAAGCAGGAGTTCGCGGGCGTGGCCGCGGCCGTGCAGGATGAGCAACTCGGCAAGGCGCTGGACGCCATCGGGCTACAATACACCAAGGTTGGCGACGCGCTCGCCGCGATCACGGACCCGACCCGCAAGATCGCCGTGATCTCCGCCACGCCAGCCAATCTGGCCGCTCTTGTTGGGGCCATGCCGCAAGTTGAGGCGTTCTGGAAGCGCGGCGGCACGATTGTCTTCCACGGCCTCACGCCGGCCGGCCTCGCCGACTACAATCGCATCGTGGGCGTGGAGCACGTGATCCGGCCGTTCGTGCGCGAGCGCGTGCAGTTCCCGGCCGCGCGCAATCCCCTCACTGCCGGCCTGTCGAGCGGCGATATCGTGATGCTCTCCGGCAAGCGGGTGTTCGGGTTCCGGGCCGACGAATACACCGTGTCGGATGAGTTCACCTATGTGGTGGACACCGACGAAATCGCCCCCTTCGGGAAGAGCGATTTCGGCAATTACGCCAATATCGTGAACGGCTTCGTCGGCGCTGACGGGTGGCCCCTGATCGTCGATTTTCCCATTCCGACCAACGGTTTGCCTTTCAGCATCAAGATTGCCCTGCCGCGGGAGGAAACCGTCACCAGTTTGATTTACAAACAATCGATGAACTACAACCCGACCACCAAGATTGCCCTGCTGTTTGACGGCAAGGACCGCCAGGAATATGGCCTTCAACCCAATGGCGACCCCCAGACGTTTGCCATCAATCCGCCGCATAAGGCCAGCGAATTGACCCTCCAAATGTGCGACTGGGAGATCAATCCGGAGAAGGGACACGTCGAGGGGATCGACAACATCTGGATCAAGGTCCACCGCAGCCCCGAGTTTCTCGCCACTGTGAAGCCCATGCTGAACCTGGGCGGTTTGGTGCAATACGTCAAGGGCTCGGGCGGCGTGGTTCTCTGCAACCTCAATTTCCAGGAGAACGAGGCGGTGCCGGTGAACAAGACCAAGAAGCGTACCATCCTGGCCACCGTGCTGCGCAACCTCAAGGCGCCCTTTGCCGGAGGCAAGACGGTTATTGCCGGCGCGAACCTGACCTGCACCCCAATCGACATCCACACCAAGGCCACCACGTACAAGGATGAGCGCGGCTGGTTCGGCGACAAGAGCCGCACCTTTGCCGGACTTCCGGCCGGGTCGATCAAACTGGGCGGCATTGAGTACAACATCTACGAAATGGCGACCTCACCGGTCCCGCAGGTCCTGATGTTGGGTGGCGGTGGAATTCCCGGCAACCTGCCGAAAAGCATTAGCGACATTCCCGTCAATGCCAAGGCTGACGCGCTCTTCTTCCTGCACACCGCCCGGCTGGGCGCGCGCATGAACGATAACGACCGGCGCGACAAGAAGTCGTTCGTGATGTTCGAGTACGTGGTCAACTATGCCGACGGCCAGAAAGTCGAGATTCCCATCCGGTCCGAACTCGACATCGAGAACTACGCCCAGAAGACCCCGGCGGTCATTCCCGGCGCGCAACTGGTGTGGACACGTCCCTATGAGAACGGGACTGATCAGGCGGTTGCCTATGCCAAGCAGTGGAACAACCCACGGCCGGACGCGGTCATACAGTCAGTAGACATGGTTCCGGTCGACCCTGGGCGCGGGGTCCCGGTTCTGCTGGCGCTGACGGCGGTGCAGGCGCAATAACCAGAAATTCTCGTTATGGTTTCGTTCAGAGTATCACGCGGAGACGCGGAGGCGCGGAGCAAATCCTTTCCTTGATTCTCTTCGCCGCGTCCTCCGCGTCTCCGCGTGAACCAATCCTTCCTTTATCCCGAACTCACGGTGAACGATCTTCTGTCTCATGACGTTGCGGATCTCCTTCGCGGCTGAGAGCGTGGCGCGACCGGTCGGTTTCCTGGCGGTAGGACCGCGGGCTGACCCCGGCAACGCGTTTGAACATGCGGGAGAAGGACGGCAGATCCGGGTAACCGACCTGTTCCGCCACTTCCGAAACCGGCAGCGCGTGATTGGTCAAGAGGTAGCGGGCGGCATCGATCCGGCGTGAGATATGATAAGCAACCGGGGATTCGCCGTAGGCCTCCTTGAAGACGGCGCTGAGATGCGATGCTGACATTCCCGCCTGCCGGGCCATGGTTCGCAGCGTCAGCGCGACGTCCGTCTGGGTGTCGAGGTGGCGCTTCAGCAGGCGCAGGCGTTGCTCACGGTCGGTTTCGATATCCTGCCGGCCCCGGGCCAGACTCAACACCCAATTCTCGAACAAGTTGCCGAGTATCCGCGCCGAGGGATTCCTGAATCCCGTCATCTCGTTGTGCAATTCGAGAATGCCGTGCTCGACCGCGTCCGGTTCTCCCACTGGAAAGACTCTTTCCGGCCCGAGACCAAGACTGTCGAGAACCGGGGCGATCCGCGTGCCTGACACATTGAGCCAACTGTGGGTCCAGGGCAGCTCCGTCCTGCCATAGACTCGCGTGGCTCCCCGCGGCCAGACTGCCATCGTCCCGGCTGGAACCTTCACCACGTCATTTCCCCATCCCGCCACCGCGTCGTCATGGAAGTAGATCAGCAGCCAATCGTCTATCGCGCTGGCATTGCGCAGGATGCCCGGCGGCATCTGTTCCGCGATCCCGTGCGAATACAAGGCAAACTCGACGCGATGGTTTCGCGGCAAATCCCAAGCGCATCGATAGATGAGCGGTAGCATGAGTCATAAGATATGCTAACTTTTTCAGAATGTCAGCCATTCCCTTGGCCGATGTTGCGTAGTATCTTCCGCCGATGCGATGGGGAGGGAAACGGGTCTGGCCGCTGTGCAGGCGGAATGAGGAGTCAAAGTGAAAAGAAAGCTACAAGTGGGATTCCTGGGCGCGGGTTACATGGGACAAATGCACGCCAAATTGGCGGCGAAGATGGCTGGCGTGCGCATTGCCGCCGCGTGCTCGACACCAACAGACGGCGCGCAGGCCATTGCCGCGATCGATCCCGCGGCGGGAACCCGGGTTTTCGAGGACTTCGATGCGATGCTCCGCGAGACGGAACTCGACCTCCTCTACATCGCCATTCCGCCATTCGCCCACAATGGCCAGTTCGAGAAGGCGGCGCGCAAGGGCATCCATATCTTCATTGAGAAGCCGATTGCGTTGGACGTGAAGCGCGGCGCCAGCATGGCGCGCGCGGCCAAGAAGGCGGGAATCATCACCCAGGTCGGCTACCACATGCGCTATGGCGCGGCCGTCCTGGAACTGAAGAGGCTGATCGATAAGGGCCTCGCGGGCACGCCTACGCTCCTGGATGCGCGCTTCGAGTGCAACTCGTTGCACGGGCCGTGGTGGATGGACCGGACAAAGTCGGGCGGGCAGGTCTTCGAGCAGATCATCCACCTGTACGATCTCGCCTGTTTTTTCCTGGGCGAGCCGGTTGCCGTGTCCGGGTTCACCGCCAACCTGTGTCATCGCGCGGTCAAAGGCTACACGGTCGAGGACACCAGCGCCGCCACCCTCCAGTTCAGGAGCGGCGCGCTGGCCAACATTTCCGGATCCAACTGCGCGGTGCCGATGGAATGGAACAGTCGCGTGACCGTGGTGTGCCGGAATGTAACCGTCCACTTTACCTCGCATAATCAGGCGGAGTTCATCTTCACGGGCGGGAAGCAGGTGAAACGAACCATCTGCAATGCCGGCACCAACCCCTACGAGCAGGAGGACCGGGCGTTTTTCGATGCGGTCCGCGCGCGCCGACAGGCTTCGCCGTCCATTGAGGATGGTCTGCGCAGTCTCAAGTTGGTCAGCGGAATGTTAGATTCGGCATCCACAAGAGGCGCCGTGGTTGGTCTAAAGGAAGGGAAATCCTAATGACAGTAAAGAAGTGCAATCTGTTGATTAACCTGCCGGGCGGGTTCTTCACAACGCCGTCCTTGACGCCTGTGCTGCAGCGTTTTGAGAAGAAGGCGGATGTCCGGAAGACCTCGTGGAATACGCCGGAAGAGATCGTCGCTGATCTCGCCTGGGCCGATGCGGTGGTGATGTGGTCCTGGCCAACACTGAAGGAGGAGACGTTGAGTTGGGCGCCCAAACTCAAGTTTGCCGGGCACATCAACATTTCCCTCACCGGTGCCCGCCATGAATTGGCCCACGGGCTCGCGATATCCGAGGCGCGTCATGGCTGGTCGCCGGCTGTGGCCGAAATGGCGCTCACGCTGATGCTGGCCGGGCTGCGCAAAACCAGCGCGTATCATCTGGCCATGCGCCAGAGGACCGAGTCTTGGGTCCGGTCGTTCCCGGACGACATCGACCCGCTGGAGCGGCAGCTCACCGGCCGCTCGGTCGGCATTGTGGGGCTCGGCCGCATCGGGCAGCGGCTGGCCGAACTGCTGGCGCCGTTCCACGTGCAATTGCGCGCCTTCGATCCGTTCCTGCCCAAGGCCGTCGCCGCGCAGCACGGGGCCAAGCTCGTGACGCTCAAGGAACTCATTGGCAAGTCGGACGTGGTGGTTCTGTGCGCCGCCAATACGGAAGGCGCGCGCAACCTGCTGGGCAAAGCCGAGATCGCAGCGCTGCGTCCGAACGCGGTGCTGGTCAACGTCGGCCGGTCGTTGCTGGTGGACATGACGGCGCTGGCCAAGCGGCTTCGCTGCGGCGACCTGGTGGCCATGCTCGACGTGTTTGACAAAGAGCCATTGGAGGCTGACTCCGTATTCCGCTCGCTACCCAATGCCTATCTGACGCCCCATCGCGCCGGTGGGCTCATGGAGTCGGTGGAACGGCTCCTGACGATGTTGGCGGATGACTTCGAGGCGTGGCAGAAGAAGAAGCCGTTGAAGTACCCGCTCACCGTGAAGGCGCTGCCCTCACTTTCGGACAACGGGTGATTGATGACGTTTCTTGATCGACCAATCGAATGAATCATCAGTATGAAAGACGGACTTTGGCCGCGACCAATGGAGGGCGGTGCGCCGTCGCCGCCGTCCTCGCCAGAAGCGGCGCCGACGGCGCGGCGCCCTCCAGAAGATACGCGCAAAGCGTGTATCGGCATGAACCAGGCATAAAGAAAGGAACAGTCAAATGAGAATCTCGTCAGTTACCGTAATCCTAATTATCTCTCTTGTGACCCTGATGCAGGGGGCGAGGGCGGCGGACAAGGTGTCACCGGCGAATGCGGTTGTTCCGGCCAGTGTTTTTACCACGAATGACTTGCCTGTCGCCGAACTGGGCAAACCAGTCTGGGCTGGCACCCACGGCGCGGGAATCACCTATTACGACAAATGGGTGTATGCGGTAAGTGCGGCGGAATCCATTCTCCAGTTCGAATGTGATCCGGTCACAGCCAAACTGACATACAAGGGAGCGACCCCCTTAGGATACCAGAACAAGGATAGCGTCAAGGGCGTCGTAATCCGGACCTGGGTCCGGCCCGTGGACGACAACCACGCCAAGCTCGTCCTCTTCTACGGCGATCACAACAAAGGCCTCTCGTGGTACGGAATCGACAAGAGCACCGGCAAGTTGACCTTCGAAAGCGTCCAATGTCCGGCGAAATGTGACCATCACAACGCCACACACCTCGTGACGCCCGATCAGCAGCACTTCTGTTACGGCGGCCGGGTTTTGGATAAAGTTGACTGGTACCGCTTTGGCGAGGACGGCCTGCCCGTTCCGGACGGTAGTTTTGCGCTGACGAATTTCAGCACCGGCAATGTCGGAATGAGCTCGGGCTGCGTGATGGCTTCGCCCGATTGGAAACAGATGTACTGCATGGTGTTTCAATGCGATGACAAGGATCCCAAGAACGACAAGACGCCGCAGATCGACACTTACACCATCGACCTCAAGACGCATGCCGGCACCTATGTATCCACGCTGAAACTGCCCGCTCCTGATACGATGAAGGGACGCGTCAGCGGCACCCTCGAACCGTTCAGCCCGGATGGTAAGTCTACGTATGCCATCCTTCGCACCGGAAACATCGCCTGTTACTACACGTTGGCGCGCGATCCCAAAACCGGCTCGCTGACCGTGGCGGGACCGGGCCCCAATGTCAGCGCGGGTAATCTTGGGGGATTGACTGGCGCGCCCTGGAGCCGTCAGGACCGGTTCGCCTATGCTGCGGACGGACAGAGCGGCTACTTCGTCAATAATGGCCCGGTGGAACGCTTCAACCGCGATCCAGCGACCGGCGCGTTAACCTTGCTTCCTTCAGTTCCCGGCATGGGCGCCAGCAAACTGGCCCTCGATCCGGTCAACGGAGTGCTGTTCACAGCCGGCGAGAAAATCGCCTCGTTCAAGATGCCGGACAAGGATGGTGATGCTGAGATCGCCCGCGCTGTTTCGACGTTTCTGGCCGCGCATTGACGAATAGAGTTTTCGGACTTAGGCAGGGGACGTGCCTGAAGATGTCCGAAGGTGTTGAGATGAAAGAAGCATTCCTGTAGGCCAATCGCACCCCGGGCGAGATGCTGGTTTGGATCAGGACGAAACAAGGATAAACACGACACACGGAGTAGCACCATGAAAGTTCCCCAAATCGATTTTTCAAGAAGCGATTACATCACCTCGGCGCAGTTTCACTGCAACCGATGGCTCAATGGGCTTGGCGACATGTGGCCGGTCACCTGGGCCGCGGATGACAATCTTTATGCGGGGGCCGGTGATAACGATCCGTCAACGCGGATCAAGGGACTGGCGGGGCCTATGTGGAGTCCGATGAACTTCTGGCGGATCAATGCAAACAAGATGCCGGAATTGGTTGATAATTGGCCCATTGATCCGCGCATCTACTGCCAGAAACCGCATGTGGACAAGACGAACGGCATAAAACCTGCCGGTCTCTTAAGTGTGAACGGAACGTTGTATCTCGCCGTCGAAAACATGAACTACGGTGAGAATCCAGTCTTCAACCGGCAGCGGAACGTCAATGCCTGGATCATCACCTCCGTGGATTACGGACGGTCCTGGAACCGCGACGCGACGCCTCAAGACTTCTTCACCGGCCGGCTCTCGTCGCCGCATTTCATCCAATTCGGCCGCGATTATGCGGGCAGCCGGGATGAGTATGTCTACGCGACCTTCCCGGGGGCGGACGACGGGAACTCGTACTGGTGCAACGGGGACTACCTGCTGCTGGGACGGGTGCCTAAAGAGTCCATTCTCAGGCGTGACCAATGGGAATTCTATGCGGGTCTGGACCAAGCGCAGGCGCCCATCTGGATCGGCGACGATTCGGCGGCCACCGCCGTCTTCCGGTATACAACTTTCACGGGCGAGAACCATGTCGCCTACAATCCAGGGATTCGCCGATACCTGATGGGGAACTATGCCTTCTACGGCAAGGACGGCGAGCCACGTCCGTATCACAATAAACCTTGGTGCGAATATACCACCCAGTTGACGCTCTTCGAAGCGCCCGAACCGTGGGGCCCTTGGAAATTGTTCTACAAAGATGACTGCTGGGGTGTCGGTGAGTACCAACCGAATTTTCCAACCAAATGGATGAGCGAGGACGGTCGCAAAATGACCATGATATCATCGGGGAATAACGAGGATTACTGCCTCGTTTGCCAGGACCTTTACCTGAACATTCAAGAGTCTCTTCCGTGAGGAGATGACACGATGTTGAAGATAATGCGAAGCAGCGTGATTGCAGGTTTGGAATGGACAGGCGATCGCCTATCGTACCCCGATGCCGACGTCAAGGGCGACACCTTTCCGATGACGTGGGGCGATGACGACGAGATCTACACCTCAGCGGGCGACCCTCTCTGGGGCGAATCGAAGGACGGGCTGGACGTCGAACGATTCAGCGGCGGCCCGACCGACTACAAGATCACCAAAATCAACCCCATGGCCGACTACCGCGGCTGGGGCGGCAACGGTCCCAAGCCGAGCGGCATGATTTGCGTCGACGGCATTCTGTACCTGGCCTTTCAAAACCTGCGCGGCAACCAGAAAGCCCCGTACAGCCTGATCTCGCAGCACGGCAGTGACGCACACATCGTCCATGCCCTGCGCAACAACAGCGATTGGGGCGTCGGTTCGTGGGTGCCGGCGCTCGCCAACATCGCCGCGCCTATGTTTCAGGGGAACAAGTTCGGCGGCCCGGCCTTCATCAACTTCGGCAGGAATAACGCCAACGCCCGGGACGGCTACGTCTATGCGGTGTCGTCCGACCAGTGGGACAACGGTTCCAACCTTCGCCTGGGCCGCGTCCCCAAGGACAGCATCGTGCGGCGAGAGGCGTGGGAATGGGTGTGCGCCTTTGCCCCCTCGGGTGAGCCGGCTTGGAGCCCTGACCTCGACGCATCAATCCCCATCCTCAGCCTGCACCGGTGGCTCGGTATTCCGGAGATGGTCTACCTGGCCGGCATCCGGCGTTACCTGCTGCTGACTTGGCGTCTGCATAAGGATTTTTCGGGCGACGATGGCACCGATTTGATCGTCCTCGACGCCCCTGAGCCATGGGGCCCCTTCTCCCTGGTGCACTTCGAGGAATACTGGGAGGGGAAAGCCTTCAATCCTTATTGTCCGCGCATCCCGTTGAAATGGATGGATGCGGACGGCGTCAGTGGCTGGCTGCAGTTTTCCGGAAGTTGGAGCCGGTCTGGTCAGGGTGCGGGATACTACCGATCGAGCGTGCGTCCATTCCGTCTGAAGATGGTCTGACGCGAAACGTGAGGTTGTACGGTTGCATAATCTGAAAGACGGCGTGATCGTGAAAGCATGCTATTTAAGACCAGAAAGAAACATGTGAGGTACGCACGTTCTCATGTTGACAGGTTCCCATGAAGTCATTCCTTCATTCTTGCATTAACGTAAAGGATTGCGGTGCTCTGGGTGATGGCAATCACCTGGATACGGCGGCGATTCAGTCGGCCTTTGATGCCTGCGCCCGACAGGGTGGCGGCACGGTGTTCTTCCCGCCGGGATCCTATCTGAGCGGCACCTTGCGGCTGCGCAGTCGGGTGATGGTGCAGATCGGGGCCGGGGCCACGCTCCAGGGATCCTCTGACCCGCAGCATTTTGAATACATCCAGCCCAAGGTCTGGTCACGCGTGGATATGAGACCCACGCGGGCCTTTCTCTATGCCGAGGATGAACAGCAACTGACCCTTTCCGGCGAGGGAACCATTGATGGCGGCGGCAACAGCCCGGCCTTCACCGCCATCCCGTACTTCCTGTGGGCCAATCGCGCCCCGGGCGAGATGCTGGTTTGGATCAGGACGGAAGAAGGATGAACACGACACACGGAGTAGCACCATGAAAGTTCCCAAAACCGATTTTTCAAGAAGCGATTACATCACCTCGGCGCGGTTTCACTGCACCCGATGGCTCAATGGGACTGGCGACATGTGGCCGATTACCTGGGCCGCGGATGACAATCTCTATGCGGGGGCGGGTGACAACGATCCGTCATCGCGGATCAAGGGGTTGGCCGGCCCCATGTGGAGCCCGATGAATTTCTGGCGAATCAACGGAGACAAAATGCCGGAGCTGGTCGATAACTGGCCCATTGATCCGCGCCTGTATTGCCAGAAACCGCACGTGGACCCAAAGAACGGCATAAAACCGGCCGGCCTGTTGAGCGTCAACGGCACCTTGTATTTCGCCGTGGAGAACATGAACTACGGCGAGAATCCGGTCTTCAACCGTCAGCGGAATGTTAATGCCTGGATCATTACCTCCGTGGATTACGGACGGTCCTGGAACCGCGACGCGACGCCTCAGGACTTTTTCACTGGCCGGCTGTCGTCACCCCATTTCATCCAATTCGGACGCGATTATGCGGGCAGCCGGGACGAGTATGTCTACGCGACCTTCCCTTGGGCCGATGACGGGAACTCGTACTGGTGCAACGGGGACTATCTGCTGCTGGGGCGGGTGCACAAAGACGCCATTCTCAGGCGGGACCAGTGGGAATTCTACGCGGGCCTGGACAAAGCGCAGGCGCCCATCTGGAGCGGCGACGATTCGGCGGCCGCCGCCGTCTTCCGGTACAATAACTTTACCGGAGAAAACCATGTCGCTTACAATCCAGGCATCCGACGATATCTGATGGGGAACTATGCCTTTTACGGCAAGGACGGAGAACCGCGGCCCTATCACAATGAACCGAAGCGCGCCTATACCAGCCAACTGACGCTCTTCGAAGCGCCCGAACCCTGGGGCCCATGGAAGTTGTTCTACAAAGACGATTGCTGGGGTGTCGGTGATTACCAGCCGAACTTCCCGACAAAATGGATGAGCGAGGACGGTCGGAAGCTGACCATGATCTCATCGGGGAATGGCGAGGACTACTGCCTCGTTTGCCAGGACCTTTACCTGAATGTTAATAATGAATGACGTCCATAATCGAGGTCGCGCAGCAACCCACCGCGTTGGTCGCGAAGATGAGGCCGACGGGAAATGTCGGGCAGTAACAGACCGTTACCTTTCGACCTATTACTTTCATGGGCAGGATCTGTGCATGGTCCCACGCCATGTGCGTGCGGACGTGGCCTGGATGGCGGCCCGCCATGTCGATGGGGTTTTCGTAGGCGTTCATGATGCTGACCTCCTCGGTGGCAATACCGCTTTGGTTTGCGAAACGATCCGTAACGCCGGCCTGGATGTGTGGCTGATTCCATCCCGGGTGGGCGGGCTGGTGGCCGGCTGGGGCCGGCAGCCAAGCTACCTTTCGGTCAATCATCCCGAATGGTGGGCGCGGGGTGCCGATGGCAGTCCGCGACAATGTTTTGGACCGCAATTGAGTGTCTTCCATCCAGAAGTTCCCGGTGCCATCGCAGCGACCGTCAACAAAATGCTGGAGAAGTTTCCCGCGACAGGCATTGTCTGGGATGAAATCAAGACTCTTTGCGGTGAAGACCATAGCCAGTCAGCCATCGATTCCCTCGGACATCCCGCCGGCGAAGACGACATGGTCGATGGTACCGTGGCCTGCTTTTCCGCAATCAACCGCCAGCTTCGGGCGCTTCGTCCCGAACTCCGCATCGCCTGTTTTCTTTATGCCGATAGCAAACAGAAACACATCGAACGCTGTGCGGCGATGGACATGCTCAACGAATTCGGCTGCGATGGCAAGTGTTTCCGACCCGGAGAATCTCCCGCCGGGGAAGGCGGCCCGAACAAGGTACTGCTGGGAGGTAATGACGCCCGATTTGCGGCGGCGGCCAAGGCGAACAATTGCATTCCGTTCACGCTATTGGAAACCCAATTGCTCGATCAACCGGCCCTGGAGTTAAGTTTATCGCGCTTGCCAGAATTTCTGGACACCAAAACCGGCCATTTAGTCTATTACTACTACCCCTACGGTTTGGCGGAGCCAGAGCGTTTTATGCCAGCCTTTGGCGATGCAATGGCTGGCTGGCGCGCGAATGCCAATATATAAATCACAAACTGAAAGTGAACTATGAACATCGAAAGAATGCGGAATCGCAATAGGCAATGTTAACGATCAGAGCGTCGATGCGATCGGTGAATCGGTCGATGCTGAACGCCATCCCATACTCTCGACGCCTATTCACCGTGGGTCACTCGGGCTTGCCCAGGAGGCGGCACAATTGGGCTATCAGATGAAGCCGGCCTATGCCGACAAGTGCCACCTCTGCCAACAGGCGCGAGAAGCGTTGCGCAGCAGGTATCCGGAGTACTTGGTGCCGGGTACTCACTATGTTGACACGGAAGGCCCGGTGACGTCTGTCGTAAGGAGCAGCGAGTGAGAAGCATGCCGCAAAAGACGGTTGAGTTGGCGGAGCCGCGCCAGGCAACTCTGATGGGCACGCCGGTGGATATCTCATCCAGCGCGTATCTGTATCGGGCGGACCGCGGTGCCGATGAGAACCCGCCGGAAAGCTGGCTGGCCCTCATGCACTATGCCAGCTTGCCTTTCGACAAACCCGTGGACCTGAACGCTCCGGCGATCAAGCAGGTACTCTGCGGATTGCTCTGGGAAGAGATCCGCCCGGTGCAAACAGTGAAATTGACCTGGGCCGACGGCGCCAAACATCGGCCGGCTCCGGATGAGTTTCGGAAGGGCGAAGTAATCGTGCAAGTACGTTATTGAAAACCAGAAGAAACGGTTTCGAATTATATGGCTCAACTGACCTCCCGCAGAAAGAACAATCGACTGCACCGTCTAGATGCGATCTCGATCGGCAGACCGTTCTCCAACAACTCACGCCCGCTGACCGTCATGACTGCCTTGCTGTCGGCATCTTCCACCTCGAACAGTGCCGCCGTGTCGAGGCCATGCAACGGGAATCGGGCTTTCTCGATCGGACTGCCTTGTTTGCGAAAAGCCAGCACCATTCCTGCGTTCATGTCTGGGCGGTGGAATTGATATGCCGCCCAGTCTTTCATCGAATTGGTCTGGTCAAACAACGGGTAGAAATCGCCCGTGAAATACACCTTGGCCCGATGGTACTCCGCGAGGCGTTCGCGCAACCACGGATAGGGATAATTCGCTTTGATCGGACAGTCCTCGTAGGCAAACAGGTGGACGACTATTCCGGCAGCCAGCGTGCTGCGGAAATGATAACTGTCGCCGCCATGATCCTGAGTGCCGAAGGCAAAGTGAGGCAACCAGTAGGAGAGTCCATGCACCTGCTGCTGATTGCGTTCGGTGACGTAGTCGGGGAAGCATTGCATGTCGCTGGCCCAGAGTGGAATGCTGTGCCGCATCATCTCAAAGTCGAGACGGCGTCCGCCACTGGCGCAGTTGTCGATCAGGAGTTTGGGGAAGCGCCGGCGCAATTCGCCGAGGAATGTGTAGAGGCCTTCAACGTAGCGAATTTCACTGATGCCGATGCGTTCCGGCGTGTCATTGCCCTGCCAGAACGGCAACGGATCAATATTGAAATCCTGACGGTAGCAGTCGAGCCCCTGTTCGGCGATCAAGCCGGCGATCAGTTCGGTGCACCACTGTCTCGCTTCCGGATTACCTAGATTGAGCAACAAGTTGTTGCCGGGCGTCTTGGCGCCTAGGAACCACTCGGGATGTTCCAGGGTAATCGGCCTGCCGTAGATCGCCCGCTCCGGTTCAACCCATAGCAGAAACGCTTTGCCGCCCGCGTGCGCGGCGTCGCTGATCTCCTTGAACCCATTCGGAAAGGTGTCTCGATTGACACTCCAGTCGCCGGCCTGGGAACCCCATGCGGGGGTGAATTCGCTGGCGTTCGGACCTGCCTTTCCATACCACCCAGCATCGATCCAGTAATAGTCGAAAGGAATCTGTTCCGCATCGAGATTCTTGATGCGCGCAAGATGACTGGCGGCGACCATGCCGCCCCAACTCAGGTTGCAGGCTGGAGCCTGGATGGTTTTCCCTTCGCAACGCGGCGCCAGGTTCTCGAGGATGAAATGACGCAGAAGGTTGTGGCCGCGAATCGCATCGGTGCCTTGCCAGCGGATCATCAGGATGGCTGGCTGGCGGATGGTTTCGCCCGGTTCCAGCACGGTGCGGATGGTTTCCATTCCGGCCTGGAAACGGACACTCTCGGATCCCGAACTGATCTCGGCATGCCACTGTCCCGTCCATCCGATGCCAAACATCAACCCACCTTCTTCACCCTGAAAGTTGAAATACGGCATCCAGTCCACCGATGGTCTTCCGCCAACGCCGCCCATCGCGATGGGGATTGCCAGGTTGTCTTGTACCCTCATGAAATCGTCGCGGAATTCTTCCCCGGTCATTTTCTTGACGGGCGGATAGTTGAACGCACCCCGGGCACGGTAGAGGGTTTTGTTGCCGGAACAGGGCCAGGCCAGGTCAAGGGCCTTGACCTGTTCCAGAATCGGGGTTGCAGTCTTGCCTGTATTTTGGAAAGCGACATTCCAGAGGCAGGCCGGGGAATTGGCATACTCCTGCAGCTCGACCGTACATTGCAGGCCGGTATCCTGATCACGACATGTGAATTGGTGGGTGGCATAATCCTTGCCGTCGGACTGGGTATGCTTGATGCCCCATTTTCTCAGCCACTGTTCCGAATCCAGGCCGTCATACTTGAATGATAGCGGCAAAGACCTGCCCCAGCCTTGTTGCGCGGAGACGACGCCAACTTCAGTTTTGGTTGTTCTGCCGAGTCCGAGGCCCGCAATCCATTTGGTGAGCGTTTGTCGTTCTTCTGCTTCGACTGTAAATCCGCTGTTCATTGTTCGCATAGGGTAGTTGATTGGCCGATGGGTTTCATTGACGCCGCTGTGGAGTTGGCGGCCTCGCGGTCATTTGGTGTCTTCCGGAAACGCAGCCGCAGCCAATAGGACGTCATTCCGCCCGTCACCTCGATACATGTCTGTTCCGTATCTCCCGAGAAGCCGACGGTGTCCAGCAGGCGACAGTCGGACGGCGTCGGGTCCACGAGTTCCACGGCGATTGCGCCGCCGCGATGAGCCACGAGCGTGCCGGGTAGTTCACTCTTGATCAGCACCTCGGTGGCTTCCCAAAAACCATCTTCCGGTGCGCGCAGGAAGAGGTAGGCACCTGCCGGTCCCGTCACAAGCGGGCGCCCGTCCGGCGCGATCGCGTCGCGCGACATGGCAGCCAGGCAACGGCCGGCCGCGACATGCAGGATCTCGTGGCTGCCCTCTGCGGTGGTCGCGAGCCGGGCGGTCAATGTCCCAACGGTGGTGGTCGTCCGGCACGTCTCCGGATCGTGGGACACGGGACGGATTCCCGCGAGCAGCACGGCCAGATCCTTGAAGACCAGCCCGGCGGGTTTGAGCGTGCCATCCTCATGGGTGTGCATGCCCAGCCGATCGTCCCATTTCTCCATCGGGAACGTATGGTGGTGCTCGTAGCTGTCCTGCCAGAGGCGCATCTGCCGGGTCCAGGACCACGGCATCCACCCGGCAGCGCCGACCAGCAGGGTCGTCACCGCGCACGTCCGGAAACCCTCCGCCTGTTGCAATTCGGCCGGCAGGTGTTCGGGCCGGTCGAAGTGCAATTCCTGCAGCAGGACCGGTCGCGTGGATGTGTGGCGGAACGACGGCGAGATGCGTCCGTGGATGCTGTCGTAGTCAACACCCGACGGAAGATGGTTGACCCCTCCGACGGTGAGCAGGCGAGGGGAGCCGTCTGCCGCCAGCGCGGCACCCAGATCCCCGGCCCACTCGGCTACGGCCTCGTCGGTGACCATGTACGGCTCGTTGAAGAGATCCCAGGAGATGCCCGGCACCTGGCGGTAGCGCCGGTCCAGGGCCAGGAGAAACTCCTTCTGCGCTGGGCGGAGCCGACGGTCGTACACGGCCTCCACCGTACCGTACCAGCCGCGCGGGTCGCCCATTTCTTCCGGAACCAACGTAAACAGGTCCCCGTTGTAGACAATCCCGTATTTTTGGCCGAGATAGATGAATAGATCCCAGATACGCCAGACGCGTTCGTCTGGCATAGCGCCGACGCCGCTTTCCAACTCGCGATAGAAATCCGGCAACCGCCCGTGATGATACAGGAGGTAATCGCGGAACCACTTGAGGTGATGGTAGTGCGGACGAATCATGTTCACGCCACACGCCTGCATCTGCCGGTGATCCCGGATGATATGGGCCACATCCGGCCGAAACCACATGGCTTCGCCGCGGGTGGACTCGTAGTAGTTGGTCCCCGTGATAACGGTCGGCTGATCGTTCACGGTCAGGTAGTGCCCTTTGATCCCGAGGCGCGGGCCGCGGCGGATCACGTCTTCGTTCCACACCACAAAGCCGTTGGCGGCCTTGGAGACCGCGCGGCCATCGCGGAGCAACCGCACGCGCACCGTGTACTCGTCGCTTGCGAACCGGGCGGGATGCCAGTGGTGAGTCCGCCGGCTGGTGCGGCCCGGCGGCAGTTGCAGTTGTTCCTCTGCGTGGTGTGCCACGACGCCGGCCGCGTCGGCTATGTCCAGTGCCATTGTGACGCTGACCGCCTCCGGTTCGAAGCTCGCCAGCTCAATGGTGAGCGCGACTTCCTCACCCTGGCGATAACACGCGTACCCGGCCTCGACATCCTTTACGAACACGCGGTTGGCCAGAAGACCGAACAAGGCCTGCATGAGTTCCGGGAAGTGCGGCGCCTCCGGCGCCAGTGGATGCGCGCCGTCCACGTGCGTGAAATGAATGCGTCGACTGCCGTTTTCAAAATCCTGCGACAGTGCCGCGCTGATGCAGACTTTCTGACCCCAGTGGTCAAAGCCGCGCAGCAGCGGAAGCACGGTCCGGGCGGGCGTACGCTCGGGGAAGACATTACCCGACGGGGGCCGGGGCACCGGGTCATGGGCGCTGTTGACAATTACCACGCCTGTGGACGATGGCATCCAAGCCACGGCAGATTTCAGGTCCGGCAGCAAGTCGCTGTCCGGATGCTCGACGGCCGGGGGCACGCGGCATTGATAGTACTTGATGCCGAACTTGGAGATCCATTTATCGAACACCTCGGTGAGCTTCTCCAGCGTGTCGTTCTCCATGTGCTTGCCGTACGGACTTGCCTGATTGGCGAACGGGATGCCGCCGCTGGTGAGCACGGCGCCACCTTGCCGCAGGAAATAGTTGAAGGTCTGCCCGGAGAACAGCGAGTAGGCGTCCATCGGATAGACACTGCCATAGGGATAGACCAGGATATCCATCTTTCCCTTGAACAAAATGGCGTGCGAGCGAATCTGGTCGGCATCCAGCGACACCACCCGGACGCCCGGGATCGTCTCCCACGCGGTCGCGATAGGTTCGAACCGGAGTCCCGGAGGGACCTCCTGGCCCGCGAATCGCGGGTCGTTCATCACCCCCACGACGATGCCGTTGTGGGCGGACAGTTCGCGCGCCAGTTCGGAATATCCGGCGGCAACGTTCTGACGGACGGCCCCGCCATCCGCATACAGGTTCTGGGCATTGGCTGTCTCTGACATTCTGAAATTATGTTCTTTTGCCTTGCCGCACGCCAACGGATAAATTATGTATGCTGTTGCATGAACAGGGTCACACAAGCCCAAATTGCGCGGGAAGTCGGCCTGAGTGTGGCCACGGTCTCGCGCACCCTGGCCAACGACCCGCGGGTTGACGCGGCCACCGCCGGGCGCGTGCGCGCGGTGGCGGAGCGGCTGGGTTACCGCCCTGATCCTGCTTTCTCCTGGATGGCCGAAGTTCGTTGGCGTGGTGGAAAAGGTTGCCAGCGCCTCAATCTGGCCTTCATCTTCCAGTTCCGTCAGCATGCCTCGGACAAGAGGTTGTTCTATCACGGGGCTGAAACGCATGCGGCGGAACTGGGATACGGGCTGGACCAGTTCTTCATGGAGGACTACCCCGATTCGGGCGCCTTGCAGCGCATTTTGATCGCCCGCGGAATTCGCGGGATCATCGTTGGCCCGCTTTTCAAGTCCGAGCCGACGCTGGAACTCGACTGGAGCAAGTTCTGCACGGTGGGGTGCGGGCATGGCCACTTCGAGCCTACTTTCCATGTGGTGACGTACGATCCCTATGAAGCCATAATGGTCGCGTGGCGGCGGGCACTCGCCTACGGCTACCGCCTGCCCGGCCTCGTCATTCCGCTCCACGCGCCGCCGGTGTGCGTGGATGACGACGAGAATCGCCGGGCCGCGGCCCTGCTCTGCCACGATCAAGGCGCCCCGGGCGGCAACGTGCCGCCCCTGTGCTATTCGTTTGGCGATCCGTACGAGGTTCTGGTGAAACGGATGCGGTCCTGGTTCCGGAAGTGGAAGCCGGATGCCGTGCTCGGATTGAACGATATGCCTTTGGGTATACTCCAGCACGAGTTCAAGGTGCGGGTGCCCGGTGAGGTTGGCTTTGCCCAGTTCGCCGACACCGACCCTGAACAGCAGGGCATTGCCGGCATCAAGGATTCGGCCGAAGACATCGGCCGTGCGTCCGTGGACCTTCTGCAACTGATCCTCCGCACCAACCAGTGGGGCCTGCCCAAGACCCGCATCCGGCACTATGTCGAACCGGAGTGGATTGACGGTGAGACGCTGCCACGACGAGCCGGCACGAAGGCGTAATCTACTGCGCAGTTCGGGATTGTGTGACCTGCCTCATGCAACAGCATGCATGATTTATCCGTTGTCGCGGGCAAGGCCAAGTAACACAATGCCATTCAGAAGTTCAGGCTTTTCAGGTTAGCGTCGCTCCGTTCCGCAGTGAGAGCCCGGGGCGTTGGCGATCCAAGACAGGTCCGGAGGTAGATGTCACGATGAGCGGCCAGGAAGTACCAGGGGACAGAAGCAACCTTATTGTCGATAGATGCACCGACACCGAATTCTCTCTTGGCGGCGAGTTGGGCCGGCGGCTGGAGGCGGTGACGCGGCAATGGATTTTGCCTGCGCCATACGCCAATCCCGGCATGCTGGAGATGTTCCGCCAGCGTGACCGTAAGCCGTCGCACGACATGGAACCGTGGGCCGGAGAGTTCGCCGGCAAGTACCTGACGCATGCTGTGCAAATCTGGCGACTCACGCGCGACTCCGAATTGGGCAAGCACATCCGCTGGTTTGTCGGAGAACTGGTGGCCCTTCAGGCCGAAGACGGTTATCTCGGCCCGTGGCCGGCAGCGTGGCGCCTACGCAAGGGGGCGCCGAATTGCAAGGGGGGGAAGATTGGCGAGCCCTGGGACGCTTGGGGACATTACCACGCCATGGTCGGGCTATTGCTGTGGCACGCCGATACCGGCGATGCCCGAGCGCTGTCCTGCACGCGTCGGATCGCTGACCTGTTCTGCCGCCGTTTCCTCGACAATCCCAAGGAGCGATTGCACGATACCGGCGCGCACGAGATGAACCAGGCTCCGGTGCATGCGTTGGCCTGGCTCTATCGCCTGACCGGCGAACGCTGCTACCTCCGCATGGCCGAGCAGATTGTCGAGGAGTTCGGCGTGCCTCCCGCCGGGGACTACCTCAATGCCGCGCTGGCCGGCAAAGAGTTTTGGGAAACGCCCAAGCCGCGCTGGGAAAGCCTGCATCCGATCATGGGGTTGAGCGAACTCTACCGTGCGACCGGGCGTGATGACTATCGCCGGGCATTCGAACATCTCTGGTGGAGCATGCTGAAAGGCGACCGCCACAACAACGGCGGCTTCTCCAGCGGTGAGAAGGCCACTGGCAACCCTTGCGACAACGGCGCTATCGAATCCTGCTGTACCGTTGCCTGGATGGCCATGAGCGTTGAGATGCTGCGGCTGACGGGCGGTTCCATCGTTGCCGACGAACTGGAATTATCCATGCTTAATTCGGGGCTGGGGATGATGTCGCCTTCCGGCCGCTGGGTGACTTATAACACGCCCATGGCCGGGGAACGTCAGGCCAGCGCGCACACTATCGTCTTCCAGTCGCGGGCGGGCACGCCCGAGCTGAACTGCTGCTCGGTCAACGGGCCGCGCGCCCTCGGGCTCCTTTGCGAGTGGGCCATCATGCGACGCTCCAACGGCCTCGCGTTGAACTACTATGGCCCTGGCACGATCCAAACCCCCGAAGCGGTGTTGGCGCAGACCACCGACTATCCGCGTGAAGGACGGGTGGACATCGCGGTGACGCCGCGGTCGAAGAAGCCGTTCACGCTGGCGTTGCGCATCCCCTACTGGTCGGAGAAGACGCGGGTTCGGATCAACGGCAAGCCGGTCAAGGGTGTCAAGGCCGGGAGCTATTGTGAGATCAACCGCAGTTGGAACAAAGGTGATACGGTGCGGCTTGATCTCGATTTTCGGCCGCACTACTGGGTCCGCGAGACATCGGGACCGGGAGCGTCTCTGAAATTGAAAAGATCCCTGGCCTCCATCTATCGGGGCCCTCTGCTGCTCGCGTACGACCCGCATTACCAATGCTCCGATCCTGTCGAACTGTCCGTGCTGGACGGCGCTGCCTTGAAGTTTCGGCGGGTGACCGACCGGCGCTGGCTCAAACCCTGGCTGCTCTTGGAAACGACAGCAGCGGACGGGTTGAAGGTGCGCCTGTGCGACTTCGCCAGCGCAGGCGCAACGGGAACCGCCTATGCGACGTGGTTGCCGGTGAAGCAAGGACCGCCGCCCGCGTCCTTCACCCGGGAAAATCCACTTCGGAGCCAGCGTGCGTAGAAGAATACTGCGGACATCGTGCCATTCGGGGATTGAGTGGTCTGATTAATGCAACAGCATACATCACTTATCCGTTGTCGTGGACAAGGCGAAATGAAATAATGCCATTCATAAGTTCAGGCTCTTCAGGCACGAGCACCATGAACGGAGGTCGCAGATGAGCATCAACCGGTCGGCAGTCATACTGGGCAGTCTTATTCTGGCACTCACTGGTGCGCCTTGGGCGCAGGCGGGCACGTACGCGTGGACCAACACCACGGTCGGCTACTGGACCAACAGTTTCAACTGGAGTCCAACCAATAGCACGCCCGGCGCCGCCTCTGGCGACACCGCGAATCTGACCCAGTCATTCGCCGGCGTCTACACGAATATCCTGAATGCCACCCTGGGCAACAGTCTGACCGCGCTGACCCTCTCCAACGCGTCGGGTCAGGCCTGTCTGATCGTCACTAACAACACGCTTGGCGTCGCCACGCTGAACCTTTGTAACGGCGGTCTGTTGGAACTCGACAACGGCGCGGTGCTCAACGACACCAGCGCACTCAATTGGACGGGAACCAATGGCGTCATCGTACTTAATGCAGGTGGCACGTTGAATACCCCAGCGGCGACGTTGTATTTCGGCAACAGTGTCTCAGGTATCACCGGCCTGGTAACCAGTGCCGGGAGTCAAGGCGGCCTGTGGAATCTTGGCGGGCATCTTCTTCAAATCGGTAACGGCACCGCCTCTGGCGATACATTAATCGTTGCCAACGGAGTGGTGGCGACGAATTGGGTCCTCAAGGAATACGGTGCTGCCTGTGCGTTGATGATCACCAATGGCGCAACCGTCCATGCAAATAGCGGCGGCACCTTCCAGATTGGCGGCAACGGCGGCTCGGTGGTTGTGGGCGGAGGCAACCAGACCTCGACGCTGAATATGAACGGCGGTGAAATCTGGGTTGGGCAGCAAGCGGCTAATAACAACTTCACCATTGACGTCAACGGTGTCGTGACCAACGTCACAGGGTCGCTTTATGCGGGTGGGGTCATCGTTGGATGGAATCAGAGTGGTTATGTGGGCATCAGCAACAGTCTGACAGTCAAGAATGGCGGCCAGTTGTGGGCTAATGCGCTGACTGTTGGATATATTTACGACACTGTTACTAACCTATGTCCTTTCGGGAATACCGTGTTGATCTCCAGTGGCCTGGTCAACGTGGCCGGTGCGGTGAAGGTGGGTGGGGGGGCTGGTGCGCCCCAGATACCCAGCGGGTCCTGGAACTCACTCACGATCACCAACGGCGGCCGACTGAACTCGACAGGAGCCACTTCCATCGGCGGCAACGGTAACGTTGGCAATAGTGTGACGGTCGTAGGAGCCGGATCAATCTGGAATCTTGGCGGGACGTCGATTGGAATGGATTCGACCGGCAATGTGCTCACCGTTGCAAACGGGGGCATGATTACCAATGCCAGTCAAGTCCTGGTCGATACTTCCTCCACCGTCAACAATTCCATCATCGTCACCAATGGCGGAAGAATACTTGGCGGCTCCCTGCAGGTCGACGGAACGGGAAACTCCGTCTGGCTTGGCGGTGGCAATCAAACCTCGACGTGGAATGTCACCGGGGATGTTCTGTTTCCGCAGGCATCTGGTGCCATTTCGAGCGGCAATACGCTGACCATTGATGCCAATGGCGTGATGAACGTGTCGGGCGCGAGTTACGGCGTCGCGATCGGCTTTGAGCAGGGCCAATACGCCTACAACAACAGTTTGACGGTCCAGAATGGCGGCCAGTTGTGGATTAATACCGCCAAAGGGTTGACTCTTGGCTACTATTTAAGTGGAACGGCGGGAAGTTCGAACAATGCGTTGCTGATCACATCAGGTGGTTACGTCAATTCTACGGCTGGCGGTGTGACCGTGGGGTCGTCCTCGTACAGTACCCAAAATACACTGCGTGTGACAGCCGGGGGCATTTTGGAGGCGAACTCGCTGACGGTTGGAAACATCACGGGCAACAGTCTGACCAATAACGGGGGCATCTTCCAGTTTACATCGAGTTCTCCCACGATCACGCCGGGAAGTTTCGGCCGCATCGGCATCAACAGCGGCACGGTCTCTTTCCGCGGCATCACCACGGCCGACGTGTTGTGCAATCAGAGTGGCAACCTGAACCCGACCACCAAGGTCGCGTGGTCCGGCAAGAATGCCTTCCGGTTGAACAATGCGACGAATAACGCCTCGGGCCAGACTTATACGTTCACGGACACGATGGGGCCGACCAATTTCGCGCGGCTGGAACTGTTGAACGGCTCGTTATATCGGGGTGGCAACGTCACGATCGGGACCAACGGGACGCTGGTCGTGACCAATGGCGTGAGCACGATGAGCGGAGGGACGCTCACGTTTGCATCGAATGCGACGCTGAGCGTCGACGTCACTTCCGGCAGCTATCTGGTGGCGACGAACGTGAATCTTGGCAACTGCACTTTGGCTCTCAATCTGGGGTCTTCGCCGACGCTCAATACGCCCGTGACGATCATCAGTAACAGCCTGGGCGGTGTTGCCGGGACCATTGCCGGTCAGTTCTCGAATGGCAGTCGTTGGATAACGATCATCAATAACACGAATTACGTCCTTAATCTCACGGTGGCGAATGGAAGCGGTGTGTCGCTGACCACTCGCGTGCGGACGAGTGGCACCATCATGTTCATTGAATAGTCGTGGGCGAAGGGGGCGGCATCATGGACCTCATACATAAACTCCAACGCTCGTCAGCGCCTTGTCGAGCAGGACTTGCCGTGTGGTTGTCCGTCGTGACGGCCGGGATGGCAACTCCGGTGGCCCAGCAGATTCCTTTCTCCGATTCGTTCGAAAACTACACCAACGGCGCCATCGTGCAGGCGCTCACCAACAACGGTTGGGATGCGTCGGATCCATCGGTGGTTGTGCAGACGAACGCGGTCTGGGACGGCACGAATGCGGTGATCGTGCCGGCGGGCACGATCGTGTCGAATGCCATTATCGGCGCGGCCGTGACGAATGTGTGGACGGAGTGCGCCATGCTCATGCAGCCGCGCAGCGACACCAATGGCGCGAGCATCGATAGCAATGCCGTGGTGGCCGTCAATCTGGATGCCATCAGCACGTGCCTGCAGGCGTACAACCCCTCGAATGGCTGGGTGACCCTGAGCAATACCGTCTGGGGGGGAGTGGCGCCGGCGGTGACCAACGGACAATGGGCACGGGTGACGACGTATCTCAACTACGGCACCAAGCAATGTGCGGTGTTCCTGAACGGACAACTGGTGACGGAACTCTTACCGTTCATCAACACCAATGCGAATGCCTGTTCGTCGTTCCGGATGCAGGGTGACAGCACGACCAGTTCCTACCTGGACGACTTCTCGATCCGCCAGACTTATCCGTCAACCTTGACGAACGACTGGAATAGCGATGGCATCACCGACGCCCAGGAAATCGCCGCTTACGGCTACCTGGCCTTCACGCTCAATGTCGGCCCCGGTCAGACCTACACCACCATCCAGTCGGCCGTGACGGCGGCCCTGCCGAAGTACACGATCAACGTGGCGGCCGGGACCTACACGGAGAACGTCACTCTGGCACAAAGCCTGGCGGGACTGACCGGGACGGCGTTCGCGGTGAACGGCTCGCTCGGCGTCGGCCCCGGGGCGGTGGTGTTTGTCCGAGGGCTAACGTCGTGCGGTAATCTCGGCATTTCCAACGCCGCCAGCCTGACGGTGGCCGGGGCGGTGTCGGCGAACAGTGTGACCCTCGGTTCGGGGGCAGTGGTTTCGGTCGGCGGTGTGCTGAACGCGGTTTCGCTCGCCCTGGCCTCGGGTTCCAGCCTGACCGCGTCGGGAGGCCTGTCCGTGACCGGTTCGGTCAGCGTGAGTTCTTCGGCCTCTTTGGTTGTGAACGGACAACTCGTCGGGCAAGACGTCAGTGTTGCCGGCGCGTTGGCGTTTTCGCCGGGTGGCACCTTGACCTGCACGAACCTCAGCGTGAGCAATGGTGTCACCTTGTATCTGACTAATGTGACGGTGACGGTCAGCAACCTGACGATTGGCACGGGAGCCAGGGTGGTCGTGGTCAATGGTACCGTGACGGCGGATGGGATGACCCTGACGGGTTCATTCACGTTGGATCAGAATTGGGGCAATCAAGGCGCTTCGTCGCAACTGCCCTATTCGGATGGCTTCGAGACCTACCCGGCGGGAACCCCGCTAAACTTGCTGGGGTTCCGGGGTTGGGGCGCTTCCGATAACGGTGTGACGGTGGAAACGAACCAGGCGTATGGCGGCAGCACTAACGCGGTTGGCGTGGGCTACAGCATGACGTTGTCCAACCGGGTGGCTTCGGCCGGCGCGAGCCAGGTGTGGACCGATTTCCGGGGCATCCTCTGTTGCGACGCCAACGATGAAGGCGCGACTGTCCGGTCGAACGCGGCGTTCATGATGGCGGTGACGACCAACGGGTATTTGAGCGTGTACAACCGGACGGCGCTCGCGTGGGACGTGTGCACGCAAGATGTCTGGGGGAAGCCCGTGGCGTCGGTGGGGACCGGGGAGTGGGTCCGCATCAGCGTGTTCAACAATTACGCCACCAGGCAGTGCGCGGTGTTCCTGCGAGGCGTGCTCGTGCGGCAGCGGTTGCCCTTCATCAACACGAACCTCGCGAGTTACTCGATTTTTGGCATGGGCAACAACGAAATCAACGCCGCCTACCTGGACGACGTGTACATCGGCGCGGCCTATCCCGTTTCCCTGACCAATGACGCCAACCAAAACGGCGTGCCGGACGCACAGGAGATTGCGGTGATGGGTGACGTGTTCACCCGCGGGTCCGTGTTCGTGCTCCGATAGCGTTTGCGAAATGGACCAGTGAACGACCGCAAGCGCTGATCACCTTGAAGGTGAGTCCCAATTGACGATGAAGGTCAGGAGTCCTGTTGGCTGTGTGGCGCGTAGAAAGCGCCCAGTCGGTTGCGATATGGAAATTCGTATGGACATTTCCCAGATCAAGTTGCGGTATGCTGCTGCTCTCGCCGGGTTGGCAGGAAATACGAAGAAGGTGTTTGGTTATGACTTGCCGGTTCTGATTGAGGGCGGCAGCTACCCGGGCATCTGGCTCGAATGCGGGCCTTTGGAAGGATTGGTGTATGGGCGATATGGCAAGTTCGAAGTAGCCAAGGCGAATCACGAGGTCTTTTTCCATTTGCAGAGGGAGGACGGTTACTTGCCTTGCTGGGTATGGGGCGATAGGGCTGGGACGGCGCAGATCCAGATGGTCGTGCCAATTGCCGCCACCGCCCTGGAGACGGCCGACATGACAGGCGACGAAGGCTTCCTTGCCCGTGCCTATGTCGCCTGCACACGATGGGATCATTGGCTCAGCCGTTATAGGGACACCCGGGGGACCGGGCTCTGTGAGGCATTCTGTGAATATGATACGGGGCATGATAACAGTCCGAGATTCCGCAACCTCCCCAGGGAATGCCCGAACCGCGATGCGGCGGTTTGCCCCGTGGCTGGCAAGCTCCCCTATCTTGCGCCGGATCTTTCCGCCTCGGTTTTTGGCGGAAGACGCGCACTGGCCCGGATGGCGGATCGTCTCGGCAAGTCTGTTGAAGCTCAGTTCTGGCTGGAGCGGGCCGAGCAGATGCGAGAACTTATCATCAAGCACTGTTTTGACCCTGAAGACGAATGTTTCTATGACGTAGACCGGGACGGGAAGTTTGTGAAGATTCGGGGAGATGTGCTTACCAGGGTACTGGGAGAACATGTGCCTGACCAGGCATTGTTCGATCGCATCTATGAGCGCCATATCACCAACCCAAAAGAGTTCTGGACCCCGTATCCGTTGCCGTCAATCGCAGTCAGCGATCCCGCATTTGTGCGCGAATTGCCGGGCAATTCCTGGGGTGGAGCGTCCCAGGCATTGACAGCCCTGCGTGCGCCACGGTGGTTTGAGCACTACGGCCGGGCGAACGACTTGCGGCACCTGATGAATCGTTGGGTGGAAGCGATTGTCGCTTCACCCGGCTTCATGCAGCAGATGAATCCATGGACGGGTGAATTCTCAACTTCCGAGGGGTATTCGCCAGCGATGTGCGTGTTGATCGACTTCGTGGATAGACTTGGAATACTGACTGCCGAAGCGGCTCGCCAGTAACTGACTGGGTCAATCGCTGCAGCATAGAGGAGATACCATGAAAGCGCTCCAAGCCGACTTCCCGATAAGTAATTGCATAACTTCCGCACGGTTTCACTGCAAGCGATGGCTCAATGGGATTGGCGACATGTGGCCGATCACCTGGGGCGCGGATGACAATCTCTATGCGGGGGCTGGTGACAACGATCCGTCATCGCGGATCAAGGGGTTGGCCGGGCCGATGTGGAGTCCGATGAACTTTTGGCGGATCAACGGAGAGAAAATGCCGGAGCTGGTTGATAATCTGACGGGGGAACTATGCCTTTTACGGCAAGGACGGCGAACCCCGGCCATATCACAATGAACCGCAACGCGCCTATACCACCCAGTTGACGCTCTTCGAAGCGCTCGAACCCTGGGGCCCATGGAAATTGTTCTACAAAGACGATTGCTGGGGCATCGGTGATTACCAGCCGAACTTCCCGACCAAATGGATGAGCGAGGACGGTCGCAAAATGACCATGATATCATCGGGGAATAACGAGGATTACTGCCTCGTTTGCCAGGACGTATACTTGACTGTCAAATGAATCGCGGAGGACACGGATGGCACGGATGGGATTGCCCCTCATCTTATCGGTGTCATCCGCGTAATCCGTGGTCAGAATATTGGCTCCGGCTATGCCGGGTTAGGTAAACATGGCATGTCAGTGCTCAAGAAGCACAATGACCTTGCTTACGTCGTCCTGCTGGGCGGTGAGCCGGGCCTCTTCCCTGAACTGACCCATAAGTTGGTGACTTCAATTCAGCCCGGCAATGAAGGTTGTACGGTTGCATAATCTGAACGGCGACGTGGTCGTGAAAGCATGCTATTAAGAACCGGAAGAACGCGAATACCACGCAATGCTCATGTTGACAGGTTCCCATGAAGTCATTCCTTCATTCTTGCATTAACGTAAAGGATTGCGGCGCTCTGGGCGATGGCGTCCACCTGGACACGGCGGCGATTCAGTCGGCCTTGGATGCCTGCGCTGGACGGGGGGGCGGTACCGTATATTTCCCACCGGGATCCTATCTGAGCGGCACCTTGCGGTTGCGCAGTCGGGTGACGGTGCAGATCGGGGCCGGGGCCACACTCCAAGGATCCTCTGACCCGCAGCATTTTGAATACATCCAGCCGAAAGTCTGGTCACGCGTGGATATGAGACCCACGCGGGCCTTTCTCTATGCCGAGGATGAACAGCAACTGACCCTGTCGGGCGAGGGAACCATCGATGGCGGTGGCAACAGCCCGGCCTTCACGACCAACCTGAAGGACACGGACAATCTTCGTCCGTATTGCCTTCACATCGTCAATTGCCGACAGGTGACCGTGCGCGATCTGTGTTTGCAGAACTCGGCCATGTGGATGCAGCGGTACCTGCAGTGCGACGAGGTGCGCCTCACCGGCTTGCGTATTCACAATCATGCCACCTGGAACAACGACGGCATGGACCTGGACGGCAGCAGCAATGTTGTCGTCTCCGACTGCATTCTGGACACCAGCGATGACGGCATCTGCCTCAAATCGGAAGGCCGGTCCCCGTCACGCAACATCACCGTGACCAACTGCCTGATCTCCTCGCACGCCAGCGCGATCAAGTTCGGCACCGGTTCGATCGGCGGGTTTGAGAACGTAGTCGTTTCCAACTGCGTTGTTCGCCCTTCTCAATCCAAGAAGATGGTGCATCCGCTGGCGGCGTGGGGACTTGAGGCTTGGGGCGGCTTGGCCGGCATCGACCTGGCGGCGACGGACGGCGGCGCCCTGCGTCATTGCCTCTTCAACAACATCGTGATTCAGGGCGTGGAGACCGCCATCAACGTCCGGCTGGGGAACCGGCTCAGCCAGAGCATCGATTTCCAGGGCTACGGCGGGCAGCAGCCCCCGGTGGCAGACGGAAAGGATGCCGTCTCGCCTAGCCGCATCGAGAACGTCACGTTCGACAATATTGAGGCGTGGGATATCGGCCCTTACGCCGGGGTGATCATTTCCGGGTATGAAGGCAACCCGGTGCGCGAATTGACACTGCGCAACGTCGCGGTGCGTTGCCTCCGCCCCAGCAACGCTGCCGAGATGCAGAAGCCGATCAGTTGGGCCACAAATGGATACCCCGGCAACCGGATGAATAACCATCACCTTCCCGGCTACGGGCTGATGCTGAGCCACATCGCGGGCATCCGCCTGGAGCGCCTGCGCGTGTGGCCGGCAGAGGGTGACCCCCGGCATCCCCACTTCTTGCGGGAAGTCCGTGACCTGGAGTCCCTTGACTGCCGCCCGGCGGTTGAGTTTTCCTCCGTGCAAGCGTGAGCGGCAAACCGCCTGAAATGGGCCGCAGCTTATGCAACAGATGCACGGTCTAATGCTCGATGTGAGACGAAGTTCAGAGGATGATGGCTCGCTGACGGATGATGGAGAAGAACGATATGAATGCGCCCCTCCGACTTGACAAACAGCACCGCGACACGGATGCATGGTCTCCGCTCGAAAGCGGGATCCTCCGTATTGCCGACCGCCGGATCGTCCGGGTCCGGATTTCGGACGGCGCGCGACGCCCCTATTTTGAGAGTCCCGCTAAACCGGGGCGGCCGACATCTTTTCTAGCGCGAGGAGCGGCGGGCCGGCATCTCGTCGAGGCGCTCGATAAGGACGGCCGGACGCTCGCGCAGACCCCGTTCTTCCTGAAACCGCGAACGCAGTTGACCTGCAACCGCGGACCGTACGCCCGGTTGCTCACCCGCTTGGAGCAGTTGATTCGTTCCAGTCACGACGCCAAGCCCTGGGTGATCAACGGTCGCAGCCATCGCATACTGATCTGCTGGAGTCGCGATCACGTCTACACGCTCAAGGCGGCCAAGTATTTCATGGACGACGTCACGAGCGGGTTGGACTACTGGCTGGAAACACAGTTGCCGAACGGCATGCTCTGGGACAACATCGAGAACAACGCCAGTTATCCAGTCCAGGCCTCCTACTTGGGCGAAGCGCTGGGCCCCGGCTGGTTCAAGTATGACGGCGATGGCCGGTACATTGTGAGGCGCGTGCCGGTCCTGGCCGACACCGAATATGTATTTACCGAGGGCGTTTGGTACGCGTGGAAAGCCACAGGCGATGATGCGTGGATGGCCCGGCAACTCCCGCGGCTGGAGAAGGCGCTGCATTACCTCACCACCGATCCGCTGCGCTGGAGTCGCAAACACGGCCTTGTGAAACGGTCGTTTACGGCCGACGAGTGGGATTTTGCCAATGCCCACTACTGCGCCGGCGACCATCGCTGCATTCATCCGGGCGACCCGCGGTTTCTGTTCCACGGCAACCAGTCCGGCCTGTATGCCATGTACTGGCGTATGGCTGAGATGCACGAGCACCTCGGCAACGCCAAGCGCGCGGCACAACTGCGCCAGGCCGGAGAAGCCCTCCGCCACCGCGCGAACGCCAAACTCTGGTTCGGCACGCAGTACGGCCACATGATTCCCGAGTCATTGCCGGCAAAGCAGGTTTACAAATTGGTTGGCGATGAACGCGAGCGGATGAGCCTTTCCACCGGCTACACCATCAACCGCGGTTTGCCGACGCATGAGATGGCGGTCAAGATCATCCGGGAGTATCAGCGTCGCCGCAAGGCCAACGCCGCCGGCAGTTTCGCGGAGTGGTGGACCATGGATCCGCCTTATGCACCTGAGCAGTGGCCCGGCCAGAAGACCAACACGGCGGGCTGCCCGGTCGGCGAATACATGAACGGCGGGATCTGCCCGATCATTGCCGGCGAGATCGCCAAGGCGGCTTTCGAACACGGCGAAGAAGCCTACGGCACGGACATTCTCGAGCGCGTCTGGAAGTTGAGCGAGCGTGACGGCGGTGCACTGCACCAGGTCTATCGCCGCCTGCCGGCCCGGGTTCCGGCACCGCATGCCACATTCCGTTTCGTGGATTTGCGCGCTGTGGCCAACCGGGGCCTGCGCAACAGGGCCGCCACCGGCGTGGAGGCCTGGCTCGGCGAGGGCGATAACGATCTGCGCAACCTGCCGACGGGCCGCCGGAAATTTGGCGCCATTCCGTTCAACGTTATCGCGCCGGCCCGAAACCGTGGTCGGGCCGTGTTGCGTCTGGACCCCACGGACCCGGCGGTGGAGATCCCCGTTTCCGGTCTGACCGGCGCCAGTATCTATTTCCTCCACGCCACCGGCCGGTCGTTGGCGGCGCATGGTGTCGCGGCCTGTTACCAGGTCCGGTACGCGGACGGGACTGCCGTCCCGATTTACATCCGTAGTGGCCACGAAATCGGACATTGGTGGGGACCGTCCGAACCGGCCAACCGCGACGTGGCACGGATTGCCTGGCGTGGCCCCAACCCGACCTGGAAAGATGTCGGCCTGTTCATGTTCGGCTGGAACAATCCGCATCCCGAGAAACCCATCAGCGGCATCACGCTTCAACCGCTGACCACCGGCAGAACGATCATGCTTGCGGCTATCAGCGTGAGCGACCACCCCGTGAAGTTTGACACGCCGATTCGTTCCTATGGCCTGCCGGATTGCTGGGCTCAGGCGGCCGTCTATTATGCGATCACCGAAGGGCTGGCCGGGATCGAGGATAAGGGGCGGGCATTTGACCGGGTGCGCGTCTCGCCCCGCTGGGCTACGACTGCCGCGAGCGAAGCGGATGTGACGCTGCACTATCCGGCCTCGGACGGATACTGCGCCTATCGTTATCGGGACAACCGCCGGGGACAACTCACGCTCGACCTGACCGGCAGTTTCGAGAAGGCCGACGTTCATTGCTTGTTGCCGCGAGGGAAGAAGGCCGCGAGTGTGACCGTGGCGGGACAATCCGTGGTGTTCCGCAATTCCCGGATCGAAACGTCCAACTATGCGGACTTCGCTCTCGGCACTCTGCCGGTTGGCCCTGTGGTGATCCGATACGCCGCCCGGGTGCCGCTGCGGACCACGCGCTTGCTTCCCGCCCGGGCGAAGCCACGATCCCATCGTTGAATATCGTGAGAGAGGAGACTTATGAGTGGAAGTAATGCGAACCCGGAGCCGGAACTCTATCAGGAATCCCTCCGTCCCCGGTTCCATTTCACCGCGCGGTACTGGCAGGATTACCGGCTCAACCCGCGACAGCACCAGGAAGGCTGGATCAACGACGTTAACGGGCTGACCTACCTTGACGGCGAATACCATCTGTTTGCCCAGCGCTGGTGGTCATGCTGGCTGCACGCGGTAAGCACCGACCTTGTTCATTGGAAAGAACTTTCGCCGGCCTTCGGCAAAGACGAGACGTTCGGCGGAACGCAGTCGGGTGGTGCGGTCATCGACCACGACAACACCTCCGGGCTTGCCACCGGCAAGACGCCGGTCATGGTTGCGTTCTGGTCTGCGCTGGACAACAACCGTCAGTGCATTTCGTACAGTAACGACAAGGGCCGCACCTGGACGAAATACGAGAAGAACCCGGTCCTGGTCCATTCCTGCCGAGACCCACGAGTCTTCCGCTACCAGGACAAGTGGATCATGCTGTTGTTCGGGCCCGAGGAAGAAGGCGTGCGGCATTACACACTCTTCGAGTCCAGGAACTTGCTGCAATGGGAGAAGCTGCATTCGTTTCCGGGATTCTACGAATGTCCGGATATGTTCGAGCTTTCCGTCGAGGGATCGAACGAAACCAAGTGGGTGGTGGTCAACGGGGACGGTCGCTACTCTCTCGGCACATTCGACGGCCGCGAGTTCAAACCTGAGACGGAACTTCTGATTGCGGATTACGGGCGAAATTTTTACGCAACCATGACGTGGGGGGAGGGCCTCCCCGGCGTTCCGCGGCGCAGGATTCAAATCGCCTGGATGGCTTACTGGGATAAGGTGACAACGCTCGACATGCCGTTCAACCAGCAACTTTCATTTCCCTGTGACCTCTCGTTGCGTCGCACAAAAGACGGGGTCCGGCTGTTTCGCGAACCGATACCGGAACTGGCCAAGCTATACAAGACGGAACACGCGTTCAAGGGCAGGGACGTCCCGGAGGGCGACGCTGATTTCTTTACCGGTATGCATAGCGAGGTGTTTGATGCCCAGGTTGTCTTTGACCTGGCGCACTCGAAGTCCCGCAGTTTCACGCTGTCGGTCCGGGGTCATTACATCGCCGTCAATTGTGAGGAGCGACGGTTGAACGTGCTGGGGTGTGCGTATGCGCTGCCCGAAGGGCCGGATAAGTTGCAGCTCCGCATTCTTTCGGACAAACTGTCGATCGAGGTCTTCGTCAACGGCGGGCAGGCCTCCTTCACGAATGTCGCGCTGCCGGTAGATGCCGTGGCACCGTTGCGTTTGCGCGTGGTCGGGGGATCGCTACGCGTCGTTGCCGCTTCGGCTCACGAGATCGAGTCCATGTGGGTATGATGTTGCTGGAACTTGGCCCGAGGAAGGACGCATGACTAACCCGACCGATTGTTCTTATGCCCCGACTGGTGAATACATCAAGGATCACACCTTGGTCTTCAACGACGGCTGGTGGCACTTGTTCTCGATCAGCGGCACCGCCGGGTACTACCACGGCTACAACGGGAACGAGGAGACGATTTCCTGGAGTATCAGCCGGGACCTGGTGAACTGGGAAATGCGCGGCCACGTGCTTCACGCTTCGCAATGGCCCGAGGCTTTCGATCGGGACGAGGTATGGGCGCCGTTCTGCCTGAAGGCCGACAATCGTTTCTACCTATTCTACACGGGGATCATCCACCCTACGCGTCCAATGGAATACCGCAAGTTGGGCCACGATCATCCTTGGGTGTGGCAGGGACACAGCGAAATCCAGGGGCTCGCCATCTCCGAGGATTTGACGCGTTGGACGAAGGTCGCCGATTTCAAGAAGGGACTGGGCATTCCGGGACGCGACTCGCACGTGGTCCGCGATGAAGCGAATAACCGATGGTTGCTCTACAGCACCGGCGGCGGGAAGTTGAATGATGCGTATGTTTCGACCTCGACCGATCTGATGCATTGGAATTTCATCGGAACATGCGCCCAATTTCCAGATCTGTTCGATGACGACAACCGCAGGATCGGCGGGCAGAACGAAAGCCTGACGGTCATGAAGCATCCGCTCACCGGCAAATGGATTATGATGGCCAACGTCCAGTATGTCGTATCGGACGATCCGACCAACTTCCGGGATTCCAAGGTGGTGACCTATTTCACGCCGCACACGAGCACCCCGTCGGCCATCGGTACCGTCGGCGAGACAATTGAATGGCAAGGCAAGTGGTACCGGTCCGGCATGTACGGCAAGCGCGACTATTGGAAATTGGGGTTTACGGAAATCAAGTGGGCGGAGGCGGGAGCATTTGAGGTTCTGACACCAAGCGTCATGGCAGCGAAATAGCAGACAAACAAGGAAAGCGAGTTTTCGATGCGAAAGACCATGCTTCTGGTAGCGGCGACGTTGCTTACGACGCATACAGGCCGTGCTCAATTTTCGTGGCAGGAGCCGCAGGCCAAGGTCAACCCGGCCGGCGGTCTGGAATGGGCGCCGAAGCCATTCGTGTTCGAGAAGGGGAGTGATGTCCGGTACATCGATTTCGAAAAGGGCGACGACACCGCCGATGGAAAAACGCCGCAAGCCGCATGGAAACACCATCCTCTCGATCCGCAGGCCGCGGGTCAGGCCAAGGCGGGCGCGAGTGCCGACACGTTCATCTTCAAGCGCGGTGTGATTTATCGCGGCTCACTGGTAGGGCTGTCTCTTCT
>Ga0118677_10001727_pt1 | contig 45555 bp, 32 predicted proteins | sample AliMusrvi5mmetaG_FD_86154 | JGI IMG/M metagenome (GOLD analysis project Ga0118677, IMG submission 86154) | reverse complement strand
GGCAAGGGAAAGAAAGAATGTTCAGTCAATCTATCAAAGGAGAAATACCTAACTTAAATATCAGCACTTTATTGTATTGACAAAGGGGTCCACTTTATTCGGCCCCCTCTCAAAATCTATTATCTGGAAACCTTATAACCTTCCAGACATCTACAATGACTAATGATTCCGACATACACTTTCGTCTAGAATATCACCGCCGGAATCCCGGCTATCGTAGAGGAAGTCACGCCTTCCATGTTTAGCAGATACATAAGTGAACCCGGAGGAGCGTTGATAGCCCGAGTTGCGACTGTTGGCGGGGGCCGGCGCTTATTTGGTAACACTATCTCAGGCTGCAGTAGCGTTAGCGTATGCAGCAATGTAGATATAGTTAATATAGTAGAGGCTGCATAATGACCGATTTGAGCTCAAGAACCACGTGTTTTGCGCCGCGATAAGGGCGAGTTCGCGCCAGGATAAGGGCGAGTATGCGCCAAGATAAGGGCGAGTTAAGTTACTCTCGTGGTTATTGATCCAATGTGTCGGCAGCGTTCGAAATAAGTCAGGAGTTTAGCTTCTGACGGGTTGATTTCGAACAGACTATTAATGAGATCGCGAGCAGCTACGGACTGTATTTGGGTCCTGTTACGCTCAATACCCTTCGTGTTGGTTATCGTTGTGCTAATGATTAGATTTGACGGCAAAGCAAAAAGATCTAGAAAAAGTGGAGTCAGACTCCTCCGATTATTCCCCACAGCTTAACGTGCAATTTATTCCGTTTCCTCTGTTGACCCCCACTTCACCAAAAAACTCAACAGCGATAACATCCTCACCCTTTTAGAGTTCCTGGCTGAATATGAGTTTCCATCCTTCAAAATTTTCAACATCCTTGTCCAGTCGAAATGCATTCTGCCTGTACAGTCGAATGAAATGCGCGAACCAGGATCAAGTTTCTGAGTGGAGTAAAAGGCAAGGAGCTCAAGCACAGTAGTCTTGAAGACTCCAGCAGCTCAACCATTCAAAATAACCATCTGGGCAGTTTCCACTGCAAGCAGAATTAATGTAATGCCTGGTAAACATTCCTGTTTTTACACATGAGACCAATAAATCGCATAATTGGCAAACTACTTGCAGTATATATACATGTAAGATCAATTTATTCGGGTCTAGATCAAGTATGTTTCCGAGATATATTGTTATGCAACAGATATTAGGATACATATCAATGTAGTGCGTTATCTTGGATGCACTGCATTGATTTCATTTTAGACCGAAACCATAGGAGAAAAGCGACAATGAAAAAGTTAATTATATTGGCAGGATTATTAGCACTGTTGATTTGTCTAGGGACTTCTGCATTTGCCAGCACGTTCACAACAGGTTCAGTATATTGGTTGAATTATTCCGATGCCTATTTTGGTTACCAGACTGCTATTGGTGGACACTATGCTACTGCCATATCCATGACTGTATATGATACCACGAAAACTGGTAATATCTACTCAAAGGGAAGTAACTCGCTGGGTAGTTTAGATACGTTTTGTCTTACAGTATTAACAAATCTGGATCAGAGTTCAGGTGGCTATGCAGCGCAATATACTGACTTGCCAGTCGGGAATGGAGCTGCATATTTGTTGGGAAATTATACTGCAAGAAATGACTATGCTTGGAATGCTGCACTACAGGCAGCAATATGGAATCAGAGAGATGGAATGGCAACAGATTACAGCTTCGCTAAAACAGCTGCTAATATGACAGCCAACGACTGGTACTCCAGATTTGTAGCTGATGCAAATAAACACAAAGCATCATGGGTATCGACTACTGCTGGTTTTGCAGGTGGTGGGTTGGGCGGCTATGGCGGATCTCAAGGACTCGGTATCGGTACAAATCCACAGAATACCCCGCCATCTGTTCCAGAGTCTTCCACATTAGCTGGATTTGGTTCTGGATTGTTAACGTTCGGACCAGGAATGATCGCATGGCTTCGCAGCAGAAAAGCATAATCAAGATAAACAGAAAATGGTAAGCGCCGGAAAATGATCTTGATCGTTTCGCCTACACGAAATACTTGTTCGAACAACTCCCCAAAACCGACTCAAAAGCCAGGGAAGCAACAGAGCATTTGCTTCCCTGGAAACTAACCGTTCAATCCATACTGAACATAAACAAAAACACCTGTCACGGAATAAATCGTATGTTAGGGATTTGTGGCGTTGACCTATACTATCAGGGCGAACGCATCTAAACAGTAACCAAGGGATATACTGCGGGAATTGAGCATAGACGAGATTCGGAACATCCAGTAAAACCGGCATTCCCGCAGTATATCCCGGCCGATTCCCTCGTGTACAAGATTAGATGCGTTCGCCCTGCCTATACTATCCAGTGGTGTCAGATTGGAGTATACTCTAATTTAACGTCAGGCCGCCTCCCGAATCGCATCAGAATAGAATCTGGTTCGATATTTGCGTATTGCCTCAAACGCCGCGAACAATTGACACACGGTAACTTTACTCTCGCGGATTCCGTCTGCTACCATCGGGACCGCTCCGGCATCTCAGTCATCTTATCTACGTTGCCATGTTCGTCGAGACGTTGACGTTCTCCGGTTCATCGAGTTTGGGCCTTCGTCTTACGACTACTATGCCGTCAGCTGACTTCTGTCCATTCATCACATCGCCTATCGACGATACTAGTCCTTTCGGACAAACGGGCAGATCTCCTCAGGTATTGCGCTGCTACTTTCCTCCCATACGCTCGTCGCATATACATACACACTTTTCGAGTGGCATTGGGCTTTGCATATTTGTGCCTACTCGCCCAGATATGTATGCCTCGTACGCACTTCCTGTTCGTCGGGCCGGAAATTTGCATTCCGCTTCCTCCGGACATCATTTCACGATGATACCCTTACGGTTCCGCTACTGGTTCCTGTCAGCAAGGTCCACAGAGGACTTTCACTTATTAGTCGCAGCGCCCTGCCGGGCGCACACAAGATCAATGGATCCGTAACCTGGATGCATTACGGCAAAAAAATACCATATGACAACTATGGTGGTGTATTTGACCCATATAATACCTGGATAGCGCATACGATGACCTCATTCGTCAGTCCCGAAACTTACCAACAGACCCATCCTGAATACCTTGCAATGAGAGAAGACAGGATACGCACAACTGAAAGCCTCTGCCATACAAATCAAGGTATGTGGGAATCGCTCTTACAGAATCTATCACCATATTTCTTTGTTATTCAAATTAACTTCTATGACCATTGAGTTATCGACTGAGAATGCCGATTATTCGTATTATGAAAGCCCCGCATATATGATAGGTGGAAGCCTGTAGACATTAAACCAGGATAGGATGGGCCAGTTGAAATTGTTCTCGGATAAACGCGGTGTAATCTTTATAGATGCTATGATGGGCATCTTGTTGCTCACTGTCTTAGTTTTTTCGGTAACGGCAACAATGCGAGTGGCTTTTCTATCACGGACGATGGCAGATCAACATACCAAAGCAGCCATTTTGATAAGCCGTGAGCTTGAATCAGTGCGATCCCTGGGATATGGTAATACTTCATATACAGGACTGCTTTTTTATGGATTGATTGATTCATCATCAACCCAAACATCAATGACTTTTACTACAATTGGTGGAACAGGAGATAGAATCAATACCCAATTGCCATCCGGTACCGGATCGATAATTATCACAGACTCATCAAGCACGGTGAAAAAAGTCACGGTGACGATTAATTGGGCCCAAAATGGTAGAAGTCATTCAGACAGTGCATCTACCCTTCTTGCAAAACTGGAATAGAGGCATATATGGAGTCGCTGATTCGCAACAGATATGGTATTACCCTTGTTGAGTTGATGGTTTCAATGGGGATAATGAGTCTCGTGATATTTGGTGCAGCTGGATTATTTGTAAACTCCAGTCAATCATCTGCACGAACCCAAACACAAAGCAATATCGATAGTGATGTTGCAATTGCAGCGGAAAAACTCAACAATTTGCTTATGGAAACTCGCTCAGTTACGATTGATTCAAATGGTCTGGGTTTGACTTACCAATTGCCACCAACCAATTCCGATGGTACCTACACATCCAGCGCGAAAGCGCTGGAAACCACCTTCAGGAGAATCTATGTCTCGGGTACTGATCTGGTCACTTCTGCTGCGCCGGAGGTTCCCATACTCCACAATATTCCAGCTGTAGATCCTGATACCAACACCACTCTTAGAATATTTCAATCGGGAGTGGGTGAGAAAGAGATAATCGTCCACCTTGTTTCCGGAAGACGGGCAACAGCAGGTGCCCATGTGATATATGCCGTGCTTACAACAAGGATCAATTGTAGAAATATGCAATGATTAGAAATCTGTCCAAACTGATTTGTACCCAGCGAATCTGGTGCTGAATCAAGTTGGGGAAATGCAACCTAGGAAATTGGAAATATGAACAGTATAGGAATGTTCAGGTATTTATATAGGATAAAGAATCGTCAGGGCTCCATTGCGTTTGGTGTATTGGCGGTTGCTGCTATCGTATTGGAGTTGGCAGCAACTACTTTATACGTAGCAAATAGCGGGATTGTTAGAGCTCAGCGTGAAGAGAATAAGGTAGTGACGTTGAATTTGGCTGAAGCAGGTATTCAGGATGTAAACGATAAAATATGGGCAAATTTCAAAGTAACACAAAACTTTACTGCAATAGACGCCGCAGTTCTGCCATTTTGCGGAAGCAATCAAGAATTGGCTTCTGGACAACGATATCTAGCATATGTTTCTGAAAGAAAAACATTGGAATCCTATACCAGGGATCTGACAATCATTTCTGTTGGTTGGCTGGATAGAAATAATAATGGTCGGCTGGATGATGGAGAACCTCGGAGAGTTATACGCGCTGTTTATCGATACAGCCAGTCACGCGGGGGTGTATTTGACTATGCGTATTTCGTAAATAACTATGGATGGATGAACGGATTTGGAGCCTCGGATCTTATTGTAAACGGCGACATGCGTGCCAATGGTAACTTCGATTTTTCTGGTGGGACTCCAACTATAAATGGCAGTGTATATGCAGCTGCCAATGATAGATTAATCCCACCAGCCACTGGGACAGTTAATATATCTCCAAACCAGTGGAGCAATTCGTATTATTCGTCAAATGCTCCATCTACTGCCCGTCAAGCCTATGATGTCACAAAACACGGGGTTAAGGGAAGCAGCACATACGAACAATGGAGGGATTTAATTTATGATCAGGATGCGCAAGTAGTAGGTGACAGAGTATCTGGTGCGGTTGTTGGTGACAAGAGCGGTACGAAGACCTACTCCGGAACTGTACTGGACCCTCAACCGATGTCGTGTTTGCCGATGCCTGATCTTAGTGATTTAAGCAGGTATACATCATTATCAAACAATTACGTAGATACTAAGCAAACTTATGGTGATGGAACAGCTAACCCATATTATAGTCAAGGTGCATACCTTGAAGTATGGAATCCTACCACTTCAAGCTACCAACGCATAACTACCAATGGAGTTGTCACCGGGAGCGCATCACTTATTGGAACCGATGACCATCCAATAAAGGTGCATGGTCCAGTAACCGTCACACAGGATGTTGTTATTACCGGAACTGTTCAGGGACAGGGAACTTTGTATACGGGAAGAAATGTACATATTGTTGGAAGTGTTAAATACAAAGATCCACCTGATTTTAGAGGCTCTGATCCACAGGCTATTGACAATGCAAATGAGAAAAAGACGCTACTTGGTCTGGCGGCAAGAGGAAGTATCATAATGGGAGATACTAGTGAGTTTGGAGGATATCCCCTGAACTACATGACTCCGCCATTTACACATGCTCGCTACGATGATAATGGCAATCTTATACCTGCATATGATGCCCAGCAAATTGATTCTTATGGAGTAAAAAAATACCAGTCTGTTCTCGGAGATGCTTACATCCACAGTGTGTCCTCCGGTATTGATCAAATTGATGCAGTGTTGTATACCAACTTCATAGGAGGAGGTAATATTGGAACAGGTGGGGGCGGTGTAACATTTAATGGCAGTATAATTTCTAAGGATGAGGCTATGGTGCTTCATAGTCTGCCATTCAAGATGAATTATGATAGCCGAATCAAAGAAAGATCGCTTGATGGAAAACCGCTCATTGATATAGATCTACCACGGTCACCAAGTGTAGCACGCCTAACCTGGCAGGAGATAAGTTTGTAATGAGAATATATTTCAAATATGCATTTGCTGCGTCACTTATACTATTATTGCTGTCATCCACAAATATACCCATTTGGGGGACGATGGTTGACCCACGCATCGGTACAACTGAACAGCCATCTGCTGTGCCGCAGAAGTCCGATGCTGAGCTTAGTGGTGAGATGAGTTCACCCAGAGTTATAGCACCTGTTGTTGAAAATATGGAAAAGCCGTTACGCCAATCTCAGGCCCCTGAAATACCAAGTGGACCGGATCCTGATACAATTGCGCTTATAAATAGCCGCAGTCAATCGTCTAAAACATCATCTCATAAAGAGGACGAGGGAAGACATAGTTTGATATTGGGATTGGCTATTACTGGTGGACTATTAATCATTGGATTTGCTGCCGCTGTGTTCTTGACAAAGTTTGGAGCGAAGGCTTCCCAAGCCGAGGAAATTCAAAATGATGAATATGATGATAACAGACTGATAATCGGCTGATACTATACGGACAATACAGATCTGGGCGACTCATCTAAATGTGCCATTCAGCGCCGCTTCCGTTCGTGCTGAGTTGGTGGTACAGAGTAAATGTAGAGCATTTACACTGTATCCACCTTACGCAGAAATCTGTTGAGATTTCCATGAAAAGACCATTACCCATAGCCTAATAGATCATTCTTGCCTTCAAAGCAGGCATGTGGATCCTATTTTTCAGTTTTTTCCTCTGCTTTTCGTATCAACTCCCTGATCAGGTCTGTCTGTATCTCCTGGATTTCAAGCAGACGTTCCCATTGTCTGTGAAGCAGGTGGTCCATTTTTTCCGTCAAAGTTCTAATCTCCATTTCCGCTTTAAGGTTGACCTGATAATCGTGCTCACCCCTCAATCGATCTTTGGTTTCTTGTCTGTTCTGGCTCATCATTATGACCGGTGCTTGTATAGCTGCAACACAGGAGAGGACCAGGTTTAATAGAATAAATGGAAATGGATCGAAAGGTTTTGACAACAGAGCAATAGAGTTGATTATTATCCACAGAAATAGCACTGACAGGAAGATAATAATAAACTTCCAACTGCCCCCGAATTCTGCAACCTTGTCAGCCAGATGCTGCCCGAATGAAAGGTTGGAATCGAACTCCTTGTTTACATTTTTCGACAGTAGTTCCTGGGCAGATATCGCTTTGACAACCTCTTGCTCCAGGTTAGTCAATTCTCCCTTTTCCTCTTCGATGGCATTCTGAACGTATATCTCTCTGTAATGATCAAGGTCGGTTCGGCAAATTAACCCATACTGATCCCAGTCCGGGTGTTCCGCTCGAATTAATTTTGCCAAATCTTCCCGAACGCTCCGTGCTGGTATGAGTTCGTTCTGCTCATAACTTTGCCCACATATTTTACACATAGATTCTACGCTTGTCTTGTCCACCATACATTCCTCCAAAACATTACGAACAATGCACTCTTCACCGATTACGTATCAACAGATCATAATGTTCCAAAATGTCAGTATTTTCACTACTAGTCTCTTTCAACTCTCTCAGAATATACGTCGCTACTCATAGTTAACTGTATATCCATTTCTATTAGCGAGCAAAAACCCAATATTATTACCTGTTCAGTTATAGGCCATAAATACCGAATATGTAATTAGAGTCTATTTACTATCTGCAAGTAAAGGACAATGGTGTGTATATATACTCACCCGGATTTATACAGTAGACTTCATTGAATTGTAAATGAGACAGGATCACGGATGATGCAAAAAATCGACGCCTTGATACATAAAAATGGAAAACATACCAGCAACACTTTGAACTCAGCAAAGCGTGGTTTCACACTGGTTGAGGTCATGATATCGCTCATAGTGTTTGGTTTTCTGACAGTGATATTTGCTTCATCTGTTATTGTAGCCAAAGCATCAAGCACTATGAATGGTCAGTATGCTCAGGCTATCAGTTTATGCCAGCATAAGATTGACAGGTTGAGGGCTATTGGTTTTGGCAGGATTAACATCGGCTATGTCGAACTTAGCGATGCTGGAATAATCGATACAACCCGAACTACATCACCATACACATTTACGCAGGTTGATGAAGTTAGTAATTATCTTGCCAATCCCACAACCAGTTTAGATGCACATATTGAACCTGGAACAAATAATAGAGTGATGCATGTCATTGTCACTATAACTTGGAGAGCTGCGCCACGAAGAACCACTAACAGTTCGCAGAGTCTTGAAGCGTTCATAGTAGATGGGGAGTGATGTAATGAAGGTTATACCAAACCAAAAGAGTGTTTGGATACTATATAAAAAATACTCCGGACCAAAGTATTCCAAAGGCTTCACTATGATTGAGGTAATGGTGGCCTCAATGATAATGGTGCTTATATTTGGCGGAACAGCGGCTATGATGGTCGCCACTATGCATTGTTATCAGTCCGAAGTGACTCAGTCCGGCACAGATACTGATGCAGTTATGGCAATGCAACTTATAGTAAAAGATGTCCGAGAAGCCAGGAGTGTGACTATTACAACCAATGGATCCCATCTTGTTGTTACTCCACCCTTAAGATTGGCAGCTGGTTATTATGATAGAACACAGTCGGATGCCAATAACCAGGTAGATTATTATCTGTCGGATGCGACTGGAGCAACAAATGGAACAGGTACTTGCTTGTGGAGAGACACCGTAAATGCTAATCCACAACTCATTAAAAAAGATGTCAGCTCTCTGACATTCGAGTATGGAGATGATGATGAGGTAGCCACACATCATTCATCGATAAAAATCACAATTAGAACTACTGCCTCTATAAGTAGAGGCACTCGCAGCACCGAATTGACTCAACGTGTCGTTTATCTGCGAAACTATTCATATTAGTGAGTGCAGCGATCATGAATAATAATCAAATACTATTGGATACAAGGGTAAGTGCAAAACAAAACAGAGTCCTCGGCAATCGAGGTGCGATGCTCTTTGTTATATTGACATCCCTGTTTATGATCGTTACATTGACCGTAGCGGTATTAACAGTAACATCAAACGCACTTTACACAAACAGGCAGCAAGTAGCCAGAGCATCTGCTCTGAATATTGCCGAGTCTGGAGCAGAGAGAGGTGCGCTCTGGATTCGAGAACAGGCTACTCCCCCCTCAGGGACAGCCGACATCAATGTCACAACTTCAATAGGAAATCCACCGATAGGCACATGGAATGTAATTGTCCGACCAGATCCTAATAATCCAAGTCAATTCTTGAAAATATACAGAATCATATCAGCAGGTACCGTCAGGAATCGGACAAAGACAGTCGAAGTAGTAGTCAAACAATCGTCTTTTGGCAAATATGCGTATTTCACTGACTCCGAGACATCTTCAGGTGGAGGAGCCATTTGGTGGAACTCAAAAGACAAGATTGATGGACCAGTGCACAGCAATAATAAGAATGGCACCAACTTTAATATAGACTACTCCGCCTGGTCGAGTAACACTCCTACCAGACCAATCTTTCTGGACATGGTTACTGGTTCAGGGAGTACGATCAATTATACACCGAGTAGGCCAACAACCGAGACAACATTCAAGAAAGTATTCCTGAATGGCAGCTCGGGTTACAGGCTTGGTGTAGAAACAATCAATATGCCGCCATCGACAACAGCTCAAAAAGAAGCTGCGTGGGGAGCTGCCTCCGGGTTCCCGACCACAACAGGTGTATACCTGCGGGCAGGTAGTTCGGGAGGACTTTACATTCAGGGTGATTCTACCATTACTATGTCAGTCTCAGGTACTGGTAACCAGGTAATGACCATAAAACAAGGTAGTAATACAACTGTTGTGACATATAACAAAACCGCTGGAACAATTACCACTTCAGGACCAATGGGTTCAGGAAGTGCGACTTCAGCAAGCTCGTTATCTAACGGAGTTATCTACTGTACTGGAAACATTACTTCACTCAGTGGTACTATTGCAGATAATGTTGTAGCAAGTGGACAGATAACTCAGCGTTCGGCTTATACAATTGCGACAGATACTTCAGGTGGCAAAGATATTACAGTAACGGGAGACATAGTATATAAAACAAAACCTGACAAGACACTTGCTCCTGACGCCGCAGTAAACCTGGCTGCAGGTACACTTGGATTAGTCTCTCGGAATGTTCTGATCGCTGATGATGGCACAAATGCGCATGTTCACGCCAACCGTGAGATTGATGCCGTAATGATGGCAGGTGGCTCGAATACAACCGGAAGCATCTCAGTCAACAACTATGACCAGGGTACTAAAGGTACTCTCAGGGTAGTTGGAGGCCTTATACAGAGTGTAAGAGGTATCGTTGCATCGCTCAGTGGTGGCTCGGTCTCATCCGGATATGCGAAAGATTACTGTTATGATCCCAGGATGTCAGCGGCCCCTCCACCGTTCTATCCCACCACTGGACAATACGATCGAATGTCCTGGCAGGTTCTATAACCATTTGCGAAACTTGTCTTTCTGAGCGCAGCGAAGAATCTACTCCAAATGTAGATGCTTCGCTGTGCTTGAATAACTATCTAATCTACAAACAACTCTCCACTTGACGCCCCATTTTTGTTTAGTTATACTGACTGCGACTTCGAAGTGTTGAACTCACAACCGCGTTTAGTAGGTTCAATGCTGGTTCAGTTATTAATAATACGGCCAATCAGAATGGGGAACCACATGAAAATTCGCACTGCCATTCTCGGTTATGGAAGAAGCGGCAGCACTATGCATGCAGGTGCTATCGAAAATTGCGATTCTTTTGAAATGACCGCTGTCTGTGATATCGATCCTGAACGATTAGACCAGGCCTCTCAACGCTTTTCCTGCAGGACATACTCAGACTATCATGAGATGTTGAGAAACGAAGAACTCGACCTGGTCTGCATCATCACCCGAAGCGATCAACACTGTCAAATGACCTGCGATTGTTTGGCTGCCGGTGTGAATGTCCTTGTTACCAAACCTTGGGCAATTAACACGGCTGAAGCAGAGAGCATGATTGCGGCTGCTGAAAAATCCGGTAATAAACTACTTCCCTGGCTTCCTGCAAGGTGGGGATGTGACCTGCGTAGGCTAAAAGAGTTGATTGCGGATGGAGCTGTTGGGAATGTTTTCATGATCCGGCGAGTTGTAAGCAGCTTTGGTACCCGTGACGATTGGCAGACACAGAAAAAATATGGTGGAGGGTATCTTCTCAACTGGGGAGCGCACATCGTTGATCCACCCATACTTCTGGCAGGCAGTCGAGTAAAGACAGTATATGGTGTAATGAAACAGACCATCAACCCGGGAGATGTTGAAGATAATTTCATAGCAGTGATGACACTGGAGAATGGGACAATAGTCCAGGCTGAATTTACTGTATCTGTAGAAGAACATCCCAGCTGGGTAATTCAGGGAGACCGGGGAACAATTGTAGTCCGCAGCAATTCATTCAGGATAAATCGAAGTTCACTTGCACACGCTTCCGATCCAACACAATATGCATGTATGAGCCCCGATGATATCACATTGACCGAGGAGACCGTTCCCGGTGCAACTTATGGAGATGAAAACGAGATCTATACACAGATCGCATCCGCAATCCGCAATGAGCAGGATTTTCCGGTTACACCAAATGATGCGCTTGAGCTGACTCGTGTATTTGATGCTATACGTCTATCCAGTGAACAGAATTCAGTAGTTACATTGTAATCGATGAGAATGGAGCATTCTAATGAAATATTCATTTATGAGTTTCTCAACTCCAGAGCTTGATCTCGCTGCCACGCTAAAAATTGCCCGTGAATATGGTTATGATGGCATTGAGCCGCGTTTGGAATCTGATCATGCACACGGAATTGAGACTGATATTACTTCACGGCAGAGGGAATCAATCAAAGCTCAGATTGCAGCAAGTGGAATCCATTTGGCATGCATAGCAACATCATTGACATATGCTGATCCCGAAAATGCTTCTGAAATGATTAAACAGACCCATGAATGCATTGATCTTGCAGGCGATCTTGATGCCCCTGCAATTCGAGTATTTGGCGGGAGTATTCCCAAAGGATTTGCCAGAGAAAGTGCGATCGACTTGCTCGTATCTTCTTTTGTTACAGTTGCCGATCACGCAGCAGAGCGCGGTGTAACTGTATGTATGGAGACACACGACGACTGGTGCGACCCGGCCAATGTTGCAGCTGTGATCAGTCGGGTAAACCATTCTGCGATTGCCGTCAACTGGGACATAATGCATCCGGTATTGACTGGTGGTGTCACCATGGATTATGCATTCCAGACTCTCAAACCATGGATCCGCCACCTCCACATACACGATGGCAGTAAAGCATACTACAATTTGTTGCCCATCGGAACCGGTGATATTGACCACCGCCGGGCCTTGGAGCTTCTGAAAACTATTGGTTACAGTGGTTATATAAGTGGAGAATGGATAGGTTGGGAGCCATATGAAGTCCACCTGCCCCGCGAATTTGCAACAATGAAACAATATGAAAAAGAGCTGTAATAAATTATCATCCTGAGCGCAGCGAAGGATTTGCTTTTACGAATCATAAATCAGCACGAAAAGCATATTATTCGCTGTGCTCATTATTACACATATTCTCCAACTCCGGACTACAACGTTTGCCTTCAACCGTGAAAAACATATACAATAGAGGATGAGCATTGGGTGGGGATGTACCCGCCCTTTTCATTTGCATGGGAAATATTACCCCTGATAGCCGTCTGCAGTTAGAATATTCGGAGCTAGTATCCAATACTTTACATTTACGAATAATCTAACTTGTCGGCAAAGATAAGATATACAAAGAGGAGCCTTATATTGAAGATCTGCTGTTGCATTAAGCAGGTCCCCGGAACCACTGAAGTCAAGATCAATCCGGAGACCAACACGCTGGTAAGAGAAGGCGTAGAGACCCAGATCAACCCATTTGATGTTTATGCCCTTGAGGAAGCCGTCCGCGTTAAAGAGCGCCGGATAGCCGAGGGAGACCCTTCCACAGTTACAGTCATAAGCATGGGACCCCCACAGGCAGAGAGTGCCCTCAGAGAAGCAATCTCTCTTGGGGCTGATGATGCTGTATTGTTGTGCGACCGTGCTTTTGCAGGATCGGACACATGGTGCACATCTTTCGCTCTGGCCCAGGCTGTTAGAAAGCTGGAGCCTGATATGGTATTCTGCGGTATGCAGGCCATTGACGGAGACACTGGACAGGTTGGACCTGGCATTGCCGTACATGTGAACTACGGACAGGTTGCCTATGTAGCCGAAATCCAATCTCTGGATAGCAAAAAGATGCGGGTTAAAAGACTTATAGAAGAGGGTTATGAGGTCTGCGAAGTCAAACTCCCTGCAGTGCTGACAGTTGTCAAAGAGATAAATGAACCTAGAACACCATCTCTTCGCGGTAAAATGGCTGCCAAGAAAGCTGTTATAACAACATGGGGAGCAGCGGACATAGATGCACCTGCAGATAAAATTGGGTTGCTGGGTTCACCTACTCAGGTTGTAAAGATAATGACTCCTCCGTGCAGAACGGGCGGAGATAAATACGAGGGTGAAGCCGCCGATCTGGCAGACAAACTCGTTGATCTTTTGAAATGTATGGAGGTTGCTTAATTGGCTATCTCAGTTAATGCAAAATGTAATGGATGTGGACTTTGCGTCAAGGCCTGCCCGACAGGGGCCATTGAAGTAAAGGACAAACTGGCAACAATAGTTGAGGATATCTGCACGTACTGCGGAGCCTGCGTAAGCACCTGCCGTTTTTCAGCGATATCCATAGATATAGATAAACAGCCGACCGAAGACCTTAGCAAGTATTCAGGAGTATGGGTATTTGGTGAGCAGCGTGATGGGCATGTAGCTCCAGTTGTTCTGGAACTGATCAATATTGGCCGGACACTAGCCAATGACCGGGGACAGGAGCTGGCAGTTGTTATTCTTGGCCACAACATCGGCGATGCTGTCGAAATGCTCTCGAAGTATCCTGTTGATAAGGTCTATATGTATGAAGCTCCTGAGCTTGCAGTCTACGATGCAGAAAGATACTGCAGAGTTCTGACTGATGTTGTCCGCGAATATAAACCCGAGATATTCCTGGCTGGCGCAACCACAACAGGCCGCAGCTTTATGTCTGGAGTTGCTATCAACATCTATACCGGGCTGACTGCAGACTGCACCGGGTTGGAGATCGGTGAGGATACTCTGTTACATCAGACCAGACCTGCTTATGGTGGAAACATCATGGCTACTATACTCTGCCCTTACTCCAGACCTCAGATGTCTACTGTCAGACATAAAGTTTTCCCAACAAGCTGTATCAGAGCAGAGGGTAAGGCTGAAGTAGTTCGTCTGGAGCCGAAACCTCAGCTCTACAAGTCCCGCAGCACAGTTGTGGACTTCATAGAGCAGGTTGGAGAGAAGGTCAACCTTGTGGACGCCGATATAATAATTTCCGGCGGGCGTGGTCTTGGCGGGCCTGAGAACTTCAGTATACTGAGAGAACTAGCTGATGAGATCGGCGCTGCTGTAGGATCAAGCCGTGCTGCAGTAGATGCAGGCTGGATTCCATATGCTCACCAGGTAGGACAGACCGGAAAGACAGTCTGCCCGAAGATCTACATTGCCTGCGGAATCAGTGGAGCAGTCCAGCACCTGGCTGGTATGGGAAGTTCCGATATGATCATTGCGATCAATAAAGACCCCAACGCTCCGATCTTTGGAGTTGCCACCTACGGATTTGTAGGAGACGCTCTGGAAATCCTGCCAATGGTAACTAGAAAGATCAAAACCATGCGAGGCGAACCCACTGTCTGCCCCGTCTAGTCATTAAAACAGGGAGTTAGATAACCAATTCTAACTCCCTTCACTTTAAAATTTCCACTATCAACTTTCAACTAAATCGTTCTTCCCAATGCCGAAGCGATCCCTTCATTGTCAATTGTCAATTATCCATTGTCCATTAATAACTATCAACTATCCACTTTCAACTACATGTTTCTTCTTAAAAAACGCATCCCAGCAAGAAAATTGTTACTGCCCAATTCCCTTCATTATCAATTATCAATTGTCAATTATCCATTCATAACTTTCCACTATCCACTCCAAACTACATAGTTCTTCCCACTGCTGAAGCTATCTTTGCCAGATCCTCCATCAGAGCCTTGAACTTCTTAGGTTTCAGAGACTGAGGCCCATCGCTGAGTGCATGTTGAGGGTCATTGTGGACTTCCAGGAGCAGTCCATCTGCTCCAGCGGCTACAGCAGCCTTGGCAATGGCTCCGACATAGTGCCAGTTGCCGGTCGCGTGGCTCGGGTCAAGGGTCACCGGCAGGTGAGTCCATTGCTTGAGCACTGGGATAGCGTTTATATCTGTTGTGTTGCGCGTTGAATCCTCAAATGTTGTAATCCCACGCTCGCACAGTATAACATTCTGATTGCCTTCGGAGATTATATATTCCGCAGACATCAGCAGATCTTTGACTTTAGAACCTAACCCGCGCTTTAGAAGCACTGGAAAACCGGAGGCTCCAACCTTACGCAGCAGCGAATAGTTCTGCATATTCCTGGTGCCTACTTGAAGTATGTCCGCATATTTGCAGACCAGATCAACTTCATGTGTATCCATTACTTCGGTTATTATAGGCAAACCGGTTTCATTTCGGGCCTTTGCCAGTATTTTGAGACCTTCTTCACCCATTCCCTGGAACGAATAAGGTGATGAACGAGGTTTGAATGCTCCTCCGCGTAGAAATTTAGCGCCTGCTTCCTTCACTTGCCATGCAAGATCGATAGTCTGTGATTCACTCTCTACACTGCAGGGTCCTGCTGCAATTATTACCTCATCCCCACCAATTGTCACCCCTCCGACCTTAACGAGTGTGTTTTCAGGATGATAGGAGCGGGAGGCGAGTTTCCAGAGTTCGGATATGAGCTCTACACGTGCAACCCCGTCCATTACTTCGAAGTGCTCAACGAGGTCGGCTTTGCGGACATCCATCTCCCCAAGAACAGCTATGACTTTACGTTCCGCACCGGGGTTGACGAATGGTCGAAATCCAACCTTTTCGATCTCTTCAATCACGCTGCTGACTTCATCCTCGGTTGCCCGGGTGTCCATAATAATAATCAATACAGTTACTCCTTTAAGAAATAATGCAGAGTTACGCGCTCCGCTTATAGTTCAGTCAAGTTTATACATGCCCGTTTGTCCTGCTTCAAGATCAACCTGGAATGTAGAACAATATTCCTCGATTAGCCTTCCATTTATTATATCAGTTACTTTACACAAACGTGGCAATCGTATAGACTGCAGTCCGGCGATTCTCGGATGGATGCAGATAAATGATGCGTTGCAAGTCATGAATCCGTCTCCGTCCCACCAGATATGCACTCCGGCATTCCTGGCAATCTCTCTTAGGACACTGGCAGGTAACGGGGCACAGGCAGAGTATACGGATGTCCAACCTCCAACCTGTTTGCGCGCCAGCATGGTCCTGTTAATATCATCTGAGACTGCTAGAGCTTCTGCGTGAATATCTTCCACCCAGAAGAACGGTGCAGTCCGTCTGTCCGAGCCATATTGAGTCTCCGGCAGCGCATTTAATGTGCCTGGAATGGTCCTTGAACTCATCTCATAATGACCTTGTGCCTGCCTGATATCCATTCCGGTTATGTTTGATATACCCGCAGCAGCACTGGTTTCCCACATGCCAATTGAATTTTGTTGAAAATAACCCGGAGCGTATAACCAAAGTGCGGTTGCGTGATCTGCTTCCAGGGTCTTGTGGATCAATTCTATCTGCCCTAGTGTAGGTGCAAACAGGTTGGCGAATATATACAGTTTAGGTCTATGATCTTCCGGTTCTTTGCCAAAATCCCTTAGCAAAATTCGTCTGGCAGGAGCTCCCATCCGGGCAAGTTCTACATTCATTGCCTCAAGCAGTGACCAGGACAGATTGTTGTTTGACTCCGAAAACGCCATCGAGTCTTCGTCCACAACATACACCACCTGTGCAACTGACTCCCGTGTAGTATTCAGCATATCCCTGGCAAGCACTCGCAGCCTGGCTATTTCATCCATTACAGCCGGTTCCGAGTACCATCCGCCATTCATGTCGAACCACCATGATCCGGTCCGTGCTGCAATAGCTGTACCAAGCTGCCTGCGCTGCACCTGCAGGGTCTCATGTGTTGATTTAGTCCATCCCCAGCCTACCTGGGGTGTAAGGTGTGTGCGGACGTCGTTTTCATCGATCCAAAGCTTGCCTGCATTACGAACGGAGTCCAATAGTGTCGGATAAACAGATACTCCTGATTTATAAGCCCTGTGGGAGTATTCTGTCGGAGATGTCAGGGCATCCACATAAGGACAGTCCAACACCTTGCCAAATGCAAAGTGTCCGCTTTCCAGTGCGCAGTCCTGATGCCACGATAAGCCTAGTTGATAGCCATAGAATATACACACCAGCTTCTTCGAATCACAAGCTGACTTTGCGGCTTCCGCAAATTTATTGATCGCTCCGGCTGCAGAATCTGCATGGAACTTATAGTAATCTATTACATCCATTTCCTTCGCAGGATCACGAAGCACGCAGCTCAGAGTTCCCCGACGCCTTACAGCGCTAGGAACACTTATTGTATCCAGGGATAGCTTATGATCACTCCAGGCAGTCTGAACGGATTCCAGGCTTCCATATTTATCCAGCAACCAACTTACAAATGCCTGAGTGTTGGATGGACTGTAATCACCATACATCCCGGAATATGCCGATGGATGGACCCACTCCCCGCAGAATCCGCTGCATAGATGGTAACCAAAGAACCGGTCTCCATAATCAGTGGATTCGATATATTCTATGAACCGTATAAGTTCATTTGAAGCCGATTCTTTCCATGCATCCGATGCCCATGTCCCCTGCATTCCGATAGGCCAGTCTGCATCAACCTGCTTACTTCCGTCCTGATATGTAATTGCGTGATCCGGATTGGCCTGCAGCCAGCCGGGAGGTGAATCCACAAAGATACGTGGCATCAGTAGTGCATCAGGCTGGGCATCCAGTATATTATAGACCCTGCGGTCTATCTCTGCTGTATCAAAATCGGTTGTTCCAGGTCTGTAAATCATAGACAGGTCCAGATTTATCAGATGTACATCAGCTTTCCCGAACTCCACCACATAATCCGGACATTCAATACTGTGTGCAACCATCATAAGCCCGGGGTTTGGTTTACCATCTATAAACAGGGCAGGGAATCCATTGTGATTTCTGACTTCAGCAGTAAGCATATCCATCTCCTCTATCCGCAAATGAACACGGAATGTATAATAGTGTACAGGCTAGCATACCATACCCATAGTCGCAAGTATTGTCATCCTAAGGAGCTTTACATGGAAAAATATACCACTCAGATTCTGCGTGCAGGCGTAGCCAAAAGCAATATAACCACAGATGCACCAGGAACTGTGGTTAATGATCCGCTCTATGCCAAAGCGTTGGTTATTGATGATGGCAATACCAGGGTCGTTATTATTGCGATGGATGCCGTAGCGATTGGCTGTATTGGAGACATTAAGGATGACTTCCTGCCAAAATTACGTACCAGAATTCAGAATGAGTTGGGAATTGACGGGCGAAATGTTCTGGTGAATGCTTCTCACACTCATCCTCCTGGACGGTTGCTGTGTGATGATGAAGAGCAGGTAAGCAGGACATTCGATGCAGTCAGTCGGGCTCTGCTCAATATGACTGAAGTAAAGATCGGGGTAGGGGTTGGTCTTGAAGACCGGATAATGATAAACCGGACACTAAAAATGAAGAACGGCCTGGGTTGGACTATCCGTCATGCAAACCCATGCCCACCGGACAATGAGGTTGAAGGAGTTGGCAGAGTTGATCCTGAGATCGGAATCATCAGAATCGACAAACTCGACGGGAAGCCACTGGCTGTTGTATACAATTTCGCCTGCCATCCCCTTCTTGGTGTTCCAAAAGGAACCATTACAGCTAATTATCCGGGATTTGCATCAAACGTTATTGAAGAGAATCTGGGTGATGGCGTTATGGCTCTATTTCTACAGGGGGCCGGCGGTGACATTACCGAAGTGTTATACAAAGACAACGATCGTCCCAGAGACTCTGAGCCAGCTGGCACAATGCTGGGGTTGAGTGCTCTAAAAGCTCTGCACGATATAAAAACCGAAAATGTTGAGTTGAAGGTTGTTTCTGAAACAGTTGATTTTCCACGGAGGACCGATGTTCCTCAGCAGGTTGAACTACTATTACAGGAACAAGCCGAATTGCTGGCTTCACTTAGATTCACAAGTCTGAATTTCAGAACATTTCTACCTTTGTATATAAAATATTCTCTCAATCCCGAGTATCCGATGGACTATTCATATCATTACGTGCAGTCTGAACAGATTGGCAACACTGATCTGGAAGCAATGGATAAGGTGAATAAAGCAAACATAGAAAAGTACCTTAGCAACATACGTGCAATGGAAAGATTAGCCAGAATCCAGGACAAGATAGCCACACTAAAACTGCATAAGGCCTTCAATGATGAGTCAGGGGAAGATACAATCAAAGCCGAGATAATGGGTATCAAGATTGGTGACTGTGTATTGATTTCCTGCCCGACAGAGGCGCTTGTCGAGGTCGGTCTGAACGTTAAAAATGCATCACCGTACAAGCATACATTTATGGCTGCGTATTCAAACGGCTATATGCACTACGGCCCCCCAGCGGAGGACTACAACAAAGGGGGATACGAAGTAACGGAATGCTTCCTGGCCCCGGAATGGCAGCAAATCTACGAACAAACCGCCGCCGAAATAATCAGAAAACTCTAGAACAAGATTAATATGATTTATAAGTTGAACACGAAGGGGCCTTTCAGTTGAGATACGATTTCAAATCGCATTCCAACTGAAAGGGAGTCTCAAATCATGTTAATCCTGAAATCATATTAGTCTTGTTCAGCATTTTCTACTTCCATCCAAATATCCGGCATTCGCCGAATCTTACTGTCTGTCCTTCTGTTTGCATATCCAGTTTCACGAATCTGGCTTTCTTTCCACCCAAATCCAGCAATGCCGCGCCATCGAAGCTCTTTTGACCAGTCTCTATATTCGGAATCTCAGAGACCTTTTCCCAGGAACCATCTTTTCCGGTGTCGCTGATCGATGCAATTATGCCTTTCGAATCCACATAAACCAAAACATGGCTGAGCGTGTAGCTCTTCTGGAGATCAAATGTTGTCGTCCAGGTCCGAGGCGCCCATGAGCATATCACGTAGTTGGATGGGTATGACAACAGTCCGTCGGTTATCAGTCCATCATAGTGATTCTGGGCCTGTATGCCTGACTTTGCATTCTTGCCCTGGAAGTATATGACTACATCTTTAGCACCACAACGTTCGCCATACATCTCATCCGGGAACTTCGAAAATGTGTAGAATCCACCGGTATCGGCATTCTCCACATTGTCTCCGCCATTACCGGTTAAGCATACCAATGGCCTGGTAGCTGTCAGAGATGAACTCGGAATGCTGCCCGATAAAACCAGTGACTTGATGACTTCATCTCGCATCTTTTCGTAATAGGTATCAGCTGTAGCAGGCTTATTGTCCTTTAGTACAGAGCTGACAGCCTCGGTCGGCAGCGCCTTGTTGCTTCCTGCAAGTGAAGTCAGCCATTTGACCATTCTATAATCCTGTATCCCCTGTCTCCATGCTTCCCAACGGACACTGCTAATGGGCTTGTCGTTGCCTTCATAAATGATCGAATAGTCCGACTTATCGCCATCGTTATCGTCCCAGACACTCGCTCCTTTACTTCCACCGCAATCATTGTAGTCCCAGAACCCGATGCCCTCATAACCTCTGTCGAGAGCTCTCCATGCGTCCAGCCTGTAGTGCCAATATGGCCCCGAATCTCTTCCCAGAACCGAATAGGAGAATAACCTGACTTTCTGTTTCTTGATCAGATTGGTCTGCTCTTCAGCAAGCCACATCGAAGGCACCCACAGATTCACATAAGGAGCCATAATCTCCAGGGCTTTCATCTCCACACGGTTGAACACGGTTGTGAATATCTGCTGTTCCGGATCCGCAGCCTTCAGGAGTTTACCGAAGTTGGCAACAAATGTTCCATCTTCAACTGAGCAGGGTTCGTCCTTGGGATACCATGCGAAGTTGTGCACTCCTACGCCTTTTTCCTCAAAATGCTTCCGCACGAGTTTTACAAGCCACGTGAAGTTGGCCTGCTCTTTGTCAGTCCACGATCCACCGCCACCGAGTTCTCTTGGAAGCCATTCATATACGGATGTAATTACATAAACCTGGTCTTTACCGAAAATTGATACATACTTGTCGATGTTCGAAAAGTCAGGATCATTTGCCGGTTTGCCATCGGGACCGAATTTCACGCTTCCTACAGTCACCCAATCGAGGATATGCACATTTGTAAGGTGCTGCTTTTGGTCTTCGTAGCAGGCTTCCGGGTATTTATCGCAGGTAGGCTGACCGTAGTTGGCCCAGTTGCAGGAGTAAGGTTCCGGGCCTTTCGGAAACTCCGCAGGAAGTACGTTAATGGTAACCCGGATCTTCTTCTGAAGCTCAACGCGGACGGTGGGTTTGACTACTATAGTGCTAAGCCATTGGCCAGGTTCCAACCCATTTGTATCCAGCGTTACCCACATAACAGAATTTCTACCTGGAGATAGATTGACAACGCTTTCAATTCTAAGTTCTGGTAACGGATCTCTCTGCTTACCTCCACCTCTGAGAGCTACTTCTTGTGCTTCATACAGCTTCAGATGTTTCAATACAGGGGCTTGCTTGTTCCATTTCTGTGTTACCAGGTCAGTTGCTATACATCTGAATGATGCCGTGTCATCAGTAGCGTTTGTTATAGCAACGGCTCTGGTGATATATTCGCCTTGGAATGCATTTATGGTGATCGAATCGACAGTTTTAGTCTCCGGTGAAGGCAGAGTATCGGCCCAGGGAAGAGCCCAGGGATTTACCGTCCATATCATAAGGTCTCTGCCAACCAGTGCTGTCAGGCTCATTTTACTATCAAGTTTTGCACAGTCAGATTTGAACCTGTTCCAGTCACCAAGATTTGTTATCCGGCTTGTCCTGGTTTGCAGTCCTGCAAATTCAAGGGAAATCTGCACCAGCCGGTCCTTTATAGCAGGAATTACTGATGCCTGCTTTTTCAGGCTTTTGAAGTGATCTGAAACCAGACCGAGTTGATTTACCGCTGCAGCTTTAAAACCTCCAATAATCAAAGTTCCAAAAGCATCTCTGTTGTTGAATCCTCCAAATGATGGAGACCAGCACTGCAGAGGCACAAAACCCTTTGTCGATCTGCAAATGTTGAACCCAAGCATATCTCCGGTCTTCACTCCCTGTGCTCTGCCCAGTTCAGTCAGAGGAAGAGCCATCTCTGTTATCCAACCTTTGGCATTTATAGTCTCTTTGTGTTTCCAACTGCAACCAAAATCAATCGGGTTTCCAAGTCCCTTGCAGTCTGCATCAGAGCCTGCTGGGTCCACTCCAAAGTGATAATACTCAGGCTGGTCAGCTGCTGGTGCCAGGAAGACTTCTACATCCTCAGACCATTCCAACTTGTCCTTGCCCAGGTTCTTCCTTGAGAGTTTGGACGAATCAGGGTCCATAAGCTCAATGGCTATATAAAGGAACTTGCCATCGGTAACCGATCTAAAATAAGCCCCGGGTTTTGCTGGAATCTTCCCGGTGTTGTCCGTGAAATTCGGGCTTCTGGGAGCGGTTTTCCATATGGGGTCGTTCAACTTACCGTCAATAACAGGCGCTGATTCCGCCTTAATAACAGGGCATTGTGCGGATGGAGCCTCCGCAAAGACAACGCTGGAGAATAATACAAGACATATCAATACCGCCGAAAATGTATATTTGATCACAATATTCGATTCTCCTGATTTGAACTATTAGTCGGGTTATTATACGGAAACAACGAGATGACATGCAAGAATACGTGAGGACTGCAAAACCTAATTCGCTCTCGATTGAATGCGGATGGCTCGTTCGTCTGTTTCGAGCATCCTGCAGTTGGATATACTTATGGGGTATAAACTCCTATTTTTTTGGCTTATCTGTAGAAGCATAAGGATAAAATAATGAAAAATGTCTCGCGAGCGATAATGTGTGCGATTCTAGCTTTGGTGTCCGTTATTCCGGTTATGTCTGCAGTGAAAAAGACAACTGTAAAGAAAGTGCCGAATACAGTCGTTATTGGCACAAAACTGTTGAACGGCAATCATGCCAAACTGGGTGTGACCTACGTTCTGGGCAAAAGAGACCCAATCAATGTTACTCTCAACAAACTTGAATATTCTGTTGAGCCTATCAGATTTGGAAACAGCATAATCACTCCAAAATCCAACGAGAAGCTATTGGTTGTTCACTACACGCTGCAGAATTGTGTTTCAAGTGCACGGCATATAAGCTGGTCATCGATGGACATTGTTGCTGTTGATTCCGACAACGTCAACTGGCGATATTTACAGGACGTTGCAATCGAATCAACGCATGCCATATGCAGGGCTTATCTGAAGCCTGCACAGAAGATAATGCTCTACACCGCCATACTTGTCCCGGCACAGGGTAAGATTCCCAGACTGGTATTTCAGTCTCTGGACAAACAAGTATTGAGATATGATATCCAGCAAAAAACCGCACCCCTTCCTGATTATGTAACAGGTCCACGTGATTTCACAAAAACATCCGCACAGCAGTTGGTTCTATCTAAAATGGGAAAATACTATCCTTTCGGTGAATTACACGCCAGAATCGATAGCGCTGTGTTTTCTAATGGACCATTTAAGAACCAAACCCCTAAAGAGGGATACCGCTATCTGATCGTCAAGGGTACGGCAAAGAATGTGCTGTTTAAGAAACACTCTTTCGACTGGACAACATTCAAGCCGGCATTGGTAGGTGGTAAAGGAATAGAGATTCCCTGGGGAGAAGAAGTCTTTTATGCAAATAAGGATCAAGACATTAAAACAGAGATTAATCCAAACAAGGAACTGCAATTTAGATGGATCTTTGAAATTCCGGATAACCAGCAAGTGCGCTCAATTTCAGTAACCGAAGGAAGCGGAAGAACATTTATATTCAACCTGAATCAGGTCAAATAGAGCAATAGCAGAATATCCCTCCAGGAATCCTGCCTGGAGGGATTATGCCACCCTAAACATAATGCATTGCCAGCGTTTCTACATCCATTTCCTCGTACTTCAGAAGGTTTATTGCACGCTGTGTCGTATTCCTCATTATGAACGCAATTTACACCAGATTATTAATGCTATTTGCTGCAATATGCTTCCTTACTCCCTGTGTTGGAGCTGCAGACATGCCCCCTATCGGTCCCACGAAGATCCCATTCTATACAGGAAACCTGAGTGTCACCCGGTTTATGATGGAGGCTGGTACCTGCAATGGGCCTGTTGCTGCCAATGACTGGGCAAGTCCGGAGCATATAGTGCAGCTTAAGAGGATTTCCTGCTTTGCCGATTGCGATTACCAGGCCTGGATAATTGCTGAAGCCGAGAAAGGCAAGTGGGACTTCAGCCTTTATAAAAAGAATGCTGACCTCCTGCATGCTGCCGGGCTTGGGTATATCTTCTTTGCATGGGTGCATTTCCCTCCCAAATGGTTCATAGAATCCCCGGACTTTGTACCCTATCAGTGTGCTGAGCACGGGGAAAAGCTATTGCAGCTGTCACCCTGGGCTCCGAATATCTGGGATATTTATCGGAACTTCTATTCAGCACAGTTCAAGGCAATGGGAAGTAAAGTAGACTGGATTCGTATTGCTACTCCCTCTGACTATGGAGAGATCGGATACCCGGCTGCAATGACCAGTTGGCTGGTGCCGCAGAAGCATGCACATCCAGGTTACTGGTGTGGGGATCCATACGCCCGTGCAGATTTCCGTGTTCAAATGCATAGGCGTTTTAAGAACCTGAAGTCATTGACCAAGCGCTGGGGGACATCATTTGATAACTGGAATGATGTCACATATCCCGACCTTACAGATGACAAGGCCGCTTCTATTGCTCGAGAGTCCGGAAAAGCAACCGACCGCCGCCGGTGGTTGGATTTTGTTGAATGGTACTACGGCGAGTGGCTGAGATTTGTGCCGAAGCTGACATCCTTAATGCGGGAGTTCTACCCGAAAACTCCGATGATCGTGAGTGTTGGTTACGCATCCGAAGATACAAGATTCGGCAACGACTACTCAGCCACACCAAAAATGGCAAAGAAGATCGGGCTGGCGATACAGACACCAGGCAATGTTTCATACTATGGTCTAAAACGCGTCTCCACTGCCTCCCATTTCTATGGCTGCCCCTACTACACTGAACCTCCAGGGGATGTTTCGCCGGATGCTGAAGTTACCAGAGTCTGGAGTGATGTCTCAAATGGAGTTCAGGTCTACTTTGAATATCCGCAGAACCTGGATGCTGCCCGTGACAAGCTGAGTGTATACAAGGATCACATGACCGGTGCAAGACCTATAGTTGATTTAGCAATCTTCAACCCCACAATAGACCACCGCCTGCACTCCGGCACCAACAATTATCCTATCGATTCCTACATGCTGGGAGAAAAAGGCAGGGATCGCTTCGACTACGATGTAGTAGATGAGTTCCTGGCAAGAGACGGTGCACTGAAAAATTACCGCATACTTGCATACGTAATGGGCAACGTTACCGAAGCCTTTGCTCTGCGCAAGATCACAGACTGGGTAACGAACGGCGGTGTATTATTGACATGTGATTTGGGTGATGTGGAGACTGTGGAAGGCGATAAATCCCTTTGGAAGTCACTAGTTCCCAGGCAACTTCCAAACTTGTCAGATATGCAGACAAACGGCAAATTCGACTGGCAGAAAGTCGCCGCGTGCGTCCGTAAAGTAGGAAAAGGCCTGGTGATCCAACTCCCGGTCAAAGGCAACCAGACAGACCTGCTGGTAGATGCCGCCGCACAACTAACCTACCACCTCTCCGACTTCGGCAAGAACTACAAAAATGCTCCTCTAGTCGATGGCACTGCAGATGGTATTCTTTCAACCCTCCTCCCAGACCGCATATTATTCCTCAATCCGAAAGATAATGAAATTACCAAGCATGTAAGTATGCGTCCTGAGGACTGGACCAACCGAAAAATGAAACCACAGAGTATGGAAGTAGAACTCAAAATCCCACCGCATTCGATTGAGGCGATAATGCTGAAGTAGATTTTATTCATTTCATCAACCAAAAGACCAATGTGCCGATCAGATATTCAGAATAACGTAAAGGAGGTAGTATGACCAACTACAAAAAGCAGGAAACAAGACTTACAGCACGAGAGATAGAATCGTATATCAATCATCAACCTGTAGATTATCGGTGGCGTGTAAGGTACGTCTGGAATCATTGCGGTATTTCGATGTTCCTGGCTCTTATGGTTCTTATATCTTTAGGTTTTGGAATCGATCTACTTGGATTTTTATTTGCCTGGTTGAATCCAGGGAAATCAACGGTCTATGTTGTTTCTGATTTGTATTGGCTTAGAATATTATCTCTACCCGTTGCAGTTGAATTTATTATTAGGTGTGTGGCAGTTTGGCGAATGGACATTGTTATTAAACCATGTCGAAAGCAGGCTGAGTATATACTCGATCAGATACCCCCGTTTTGCAAAAAGCCAGGTAACATTTCATATATGATTGCATGCCTTGGTGCAGTCTGTGTGCTTCTTTCTTATAGCAGTTGCTATTACTTTACAGACAAAGCAATCATTCATACCAGCATTGTACCATCCTGGAACTGGAAACTTCCGTATAAATCTATCTATTCGGCAAAAGTACAGATCAGTTATGATAGTAAAGGACGAAAAATTATAGAGTGTAGCTTTCATCAAGAAAATGGCAGACATTTGTATTTATCCAACAGTAATCCATCCATATATAGCCTTGTACTGAACAAATGGACCGGGATAGATGAACCCACAAACTATGTCTCAGGGATAATCAACTGGGACCGATTTATGCATAGTGACAAATGAACTAATGCATTCAATTAGAACTGCGGTGCCAGAATAGGATGTGATCAAATGAGAAGAACCGAAAAAGAGATCAAAGATAGAGCAGAGATAGACGCAATCATCCGCCGCAGTCAGGTTGTGCGGCTTGGGTTGTCGGATGATGGGCAGCCTTATATTGTGCCTCTCTGCTTCGGATATGATGGCGAAGCTTTATATGTCCACTGCGCAAAAGAGGGCCGGAAGCTGGATATTACTCGTAAGAACAACAAAGTCTGCTTTGAGTTCGATATAGCATTAGGTATCATAGAAGCTGAACAAGCCTGCGGCTGGGGGATTAAATACCAGAGCGTTATGGGTACAGGCACTGCGCAGATCATCAATGATGTTGATAACATACAATACGCTCTGAAACTCCTGATGGCCCAATATTCTGATCGGACTTTCACCTTCTCCAATGGGATGCTGGACAGAACTGCAGTCGTTAAAATTGAGATAGAGAGTATAACAGGTAAACAGGCAATATAAGTTCCATGTCATTCCCATAAGAGGGTTGTTGTAAAAGTCGGTGATTTTAATACACCAAGCTGCTGCTACATGATTGCAGTAAATGGGTGCATATTCCCCCTTTCGAAGGGGGCTCGTGAACGCAGTGAACGAGGGGGATGTGACATGCGTGGTATTTATTAGTGTATGCAAAGTATTAAATAGCGCATAATTCACATCCGCCTACCCCCTTCAAAGGGGGAATTGGATAGTGCGTTTTTGCCGACTTTTTCAACAGCCCCATAAGCGGGAATGAAATGTTTAGCTGTACTAGTCGTCGTTCAGTTTCACAAATCCTAACGCACTGGCTTCAGATTCTTCTTCACTCTTTGAGAACGCTAAATTCAGTTCTTTCAGGCCTTTGCCGTGTGCTCCAGCCATGTTTGCAGGATAGGGAACACTGTCTCCCTTAATCGAATACCATATGGCCCGATTAAACTCATCGTCGTTTACGTTGTCCGGCCTGTCGAAATCGGGCTGCTTTCCACCATTCGCCCAGTACTCTTTATCTTTATAGAACCTGCTGGTCTTGTTCATCTCGTCCAGAGCTATGTTGTTCTTCAGATGTACAAACGGAGCGTAATCCGGCTTCTCCGTAAAGCACTCCGTCATCAACGGGGCCATCGCATCCATCTGGTTCATCGGAGGAATGCCCATAATCTGTTCCATAGTGTGCAGGACGGAAGTTTGATTGTAGAATTTGCTTACAAGGGCTTCCCGTTTTGTATATGGACTTATCACCAGGCAGAGGGACCTGTGCCCGTCCACATGGTCGAATCCGGACTGAGGGTCGTCCTCAATGACAAATATACAGGTCCTGGCCCAGAATTGGCTTTTGGAAATGCCTTCCACAATTCTTCCCAATGCCAGGTCGTTGTCTGCTACCTGTGCCCTTGGAGTCGGGAATCCAGGTGTTCCACCACTGGTGTGGTCATTTGGTAGATGTATAATCGTAAAGTTTGGAAAACCACCGACCTTATCATATTGGTCTAATTCCTTTAGAAATGCATCGGCACGAATCAGGTCAGGGATCCCCAAATTCCATCCAGGACTGTCCGGACAACTGTAATTGCGTAGGTTTTCTATTCCTATATTCTGCAGAAATACATATTTACCTGTCTTGGCGATGTGATCCTCATAGACCTGTGACCAGGATCCATTCGGTGCTGTCTTCGCATCATCCATCTCTCCATAATTACGGAATGAAAGACCGTGACTGAGCACATCATCCCAAATCAGTCCGGATGATGAATACGTCAATGGATCATCACCAAAGGTGTAGGAACGAGTAAATCCCCCAAATGACTTCTCCAGATGGTCGGTCACGTTTCCTTCAGTAGCCCAGGAGTGCCCATCAGCAGAACAAACACCATTACAATAAAAGTTATCCAGCTGAACAAACTGTGTCGCCAGAGCATGGTGATTTGGGGATATTTCCTTTCCATAAATGCACAGCGATGGATCATTGTTGCCTTTTGGTAGATCACCAAACATTTGATCGTAGGTTTTATTTTCTTTTATTATATAAACCACGTGGTCAAATACAGAGGACTGCCCCAAACGTGCAGGCACTGGAACTGCTTTTTCTTTGGAGGCTGATTTTTCCATTGCTCTTAAGATTTGAGGAATATGACCAGCAGAAAGAACTTTAGCAGTGTATTTTTCGAGTGTTTGATGGCTCGGAATTCCAACTTTGCCGGCTGTTCCACACAGATTCCAGGAAGTCCATTTCTTCGTATCAGGACCGGTTCCACGGGAACCGAACCCCTTTGTATTCGCTATATATAGATTCTTACCGTCTGTAGCAATTGCAGATGGATACCAAGCAGTAGGGATAAATCCCTGCACAACACTCTTTCCTTGTGCTCCATTTCCCAGAGCAATTACCGCGATGGCGTTATTCCCACCATTTGCTGCATATAGCATCTTGCCATTCTTACTGAGCTTAAGTCCATTTGGTGCACTGCCGAATGGTAGTGATTTGTCCGGTCGGACCGTAATAGTTTCTACTACTTTTTTCTGCTGTAAATCTATCACACTTATTGTGTCTGAATTGGCATTTGCTACATACAACAGGCGTCCATCACGGCTTAATTCCATATCGCATGGATGCAAGCCGGTTTCAATCTGTCCGGTCTCCCGGCCTTCTTTCAGGTCAACAATCGATACAACTCCGCTGCATGCGACGCCGCGTTTATCCACCAGAGTATCCGTACCTGCCGACGTTGCGCTTCTCTCATACCTTTCGGGATGTCGTCCGCCCCAATCACTGACATAGGCTGTTTGTTCGTCAACAGAGAGTATGACATCATAAGGCGCTACTCCCACCGGTATTTCCCTGGTCATTTTTCCGTTTACCATGTCTACTGTAGCCAGGGTATTATTCCTGGATAGTGTCACATAACCGGTCTTTTCATTGGATGACAATGCAATTCCCCAAAGTGCTGCTGGCTGCTTAGCATTCTGATTTGGACCCGGAAACAGTATTTTGCGGCTCCATTTAATATTGCCATTATCGATGACATTAGCTTCCCATAACAGGTTGTTAGCAGTGCATGCAAAGACCCTTTTACCGTCTTTTGTCACTGCAATTCCATGCATTGAGCCACCCCCGCCTTCCGGAAAAGACGTCTCCTGTCGGATCTTCCATGTTTTTGCATCCATCACCACCAGACCACGGTTATCGAGGATATATGCAGTATTATTATCCGGAGATAGGGCAATATCGACCGGTCTGCCTTTGAATTCTGCACTCAATCCGGCAGGGCGAATAAGTTGGCTTGTGGCTGCTATCTGGCTCTTGTCAGCTTGCAGTCCCACTTTAGGATCTTCTTTGGCTCTCACTGCAGTTGCAGAGAATGCCAGGATAACAGCCATCGCTGCAAATCCGTATATTCTATATCCAGCCATATGGACTTTTGTGGTTTTCATAATGCAGAACCTCTTTGTAATTCTATAATAACCTTGTAAATCGGTTTACAATGCCTATTATCTCACAATATTCATTCTCACAGGTAACTGAATGATTACAAGAATGCAGGATATTGGATACTGCTTATAACAATAAGATAATGTGTATCGAACTTAAATGAATGTAAAAAAGGAAGCTTATGATTTTGAGTCGTTTATATTTTGCAGTCACTTTGTTTGTGCTGATTGTATTTGTGCCAATTCATGTTGCGGCTTTGACTATTAACAGCGATGCTCCCGGCAATATATTCCCTGCTGTAAGCACAGTGTTGCTGTCAGTTTCAGATGTGCATGGGGATCTGCAGTATACTCTTGTGGATTACTATGGTCACACAGCTGCAGAAGGGAAATCACCTTCACAAAACGGAATCGCTGCAATTTCTTTGCCGGGTCTGAAACTTGGATGGTATGAGTTGAATTGCCGGGACGAAGCCGGTAATGCAGGCACAACCATTGGAGTGATCATGGACCGCGGTAACACTCCATTGCCATATAACGGCAGAGTAGGGGCTGTTTCATCGAGTGACTTACTGTTGCATAATGAGTCTTATCGCAAACCCTATGCACATATGCTTCGAATGGCTGGGATTTCCTGGGTAAGTGAACAGCTGTGGTGGAATCCTATTGAACCTGAGCGGGGAAAGCTTGACTGGGGGAAATATCAGACAGTTGCAGATACTCTGGCTGCTGAGGGAATACACATCTATCGCGTATGGCACGATGCACCCGGGTGGACTCAACTGCAGCGATCTAAACAGTACTACACATTATGCCCGGATGATCTGCGTGATGTCTATCAATTCATGAAAACCGCATCCAGCCACTTTGCCCCGCAGGTCTCTGCATGGGAGGTATGGAACGAACCAGCTTCCAGTTTCTTTGGGGATTTGAGCGACAGATTTGGCGGGCTGCAGAAAGCTGCGTACTTTGGTATAAAAGATGGCAATCCCAAAGCAATGGTGCTGCAGACTTCATTCGTAGCCGACACAAATCAAGCTTTCCAAGATTCCATATATGAATTCGGAGCAGCGGAATACTCCGACATTTTCAACTGGCACAGGTATTGCCAACCCGAATATCATTCGATGAACAACCTGTATTCCTTGAGCATAAAGCCTTTTAATGATATTCTCAAAAAGTATCACGCCCAAAATCGACCTGCCTGGATGACAGAAGCCGGAATACTTCTCCGTGGTCGGGAGCCCGATAGGTTTTTGCTGCCTGAGGAACTTCAAAAGCAGTGCAGATTTATGCCCCAGTCAGTCGCCACGGCACTTGCAGTAGGTAATGACAAATACTTCTTCTTCGTGCTGCCGAACTATGCAGAGGACCAGCTTCAATTCGGAATACTATACCCGGATATGACTCCACGACCAGCATTTATAGCCCTTTCAGCTGCAGCAAACATCCTGGGGGAATCAGAATATCTGGGTGAATACAAATCAAATCCTAATGTCACTTCGCATATCTTCTCTACTCCCAAAGGTAAAGTGCTGATAGCCTGGGCAGACAAGGATTCAGAATTGACCATTCCGACTGAAAAGCCATTCATACGTGTGGCGAACCTGTTCGGTGATACAACGCAGCTTAAAGCTAACAATGCAGCAGTGCTTGTCAAAATCGGTCAGGATCCGGTCTATCTACTGGACATCGGAGAAACGCTGCCAAAAAGGCTCAAATTTGCGCCGATCACTCGCCATAAACTTCCGGTCAACAAACCTTCACGTATTGTAATAGCAGGACACTGCGACCTGCCGGTTGATAAGAATGGTGATTATTATCAACTTGGCGCTACAAGCAGCGATCTTTCATTCAACTACACAGTTGAAGCATACAATTTTAGTGAGAAAGCCGGTGCGTCCGGAGTTATAAGAGTAAATCCTCCTGTAAAGTGGAAAGTTGATCAACCGGAACAAACAGTGCAGCTTGGACCTATGGACCGTAAAGTGCTGAAATTCAAAATCACAGCCAATCCATCAGGCCTGAGCGTTCAAAGACTCAATGTACGTGCTAAATTCGGCAAAGAAAAAGTCTGGCCGTCTGCAAGCTCTTTCCGTCCCAATGCTCTGGTGCTGACTCCTACCCGCCGCAAAGCTCTCGACTGGACCAACGCCGCTGCCTGGATACCGTCATGTGCTTCACACGGCATGGTTACAGTATCAAATCCTGTTAAAGGCACTGTGCGGTTTGAGACATTGTTTAAGGGTGTTGGTGACCGGTGGGTTTATCCTATTTATCATTTTGATAAGCCTCTGGATTTCACTGGCTTTGATGGAATTGCGTTCGATCTGACTTCAGACCAGGATGGCACAATATTCATGATGTTTTTGGAGCCTAATGGAGCTACCTATATGACGGGAATGTCTGTACACCCCGGAAAACAGCATATGCTGCTGCTCTTCCGGGATATGGGTTGGCTGCCCATCACACCCAAGGATGCCAACAATCATTTCGACCTGGACAAGATAATCGAGATAAAGCTGGGGACTCACACACCGCAAATGCAGATAACATATGCAGCTGAGAATTTTGAGCTTGTAAAGTTCAACTGAGAGTTATATTTCATTCAGGTTAAGGGGATTGCGCTGATATATGCTTCTTCGCAATTCGTATCCAGAGGACTAGGAATATAATGCAAGCATACGGCAACCAGTTCCCTGTACGGGCGTATAGGGATGGTTTGCCGGGGTTGATTACGGCTGTTGCTGCTGCGTTGATTCCGGGGGAGACTTGTGAGAGGATCCTTCCGTGGCGGTCGATGACAGCCGATAGCCCGTGCATCTCTGCCCAGACAATAGGAACGCCAAACTCTGCTGCCCTGATCTGAACTATTGCCCTGTGCATGCGTTGGGAGATGAACCTGGGTGAATCAGGATCGCAATTTGGGACCAGCAATAGTCCAGCACCTTGATTTACCAATCTGCGCACAGTGTCCGGGTAGAGCACATCATAACATATTGGAATCGCAACCTTGAAACCGCCAGATACGGATACAGGTGGATGCGCTTTACCTCTTCGGTGCTTGAGGATCTCCTGCATGAACGGGTGTTCTTTCCTTGTCCTGAGGATATGAACTCCATTTGGATTTACCAGTCCTGCAGCATTATACCGTTTGCCTGCCGGTACTTTTTCAGAGTAGTCATAAGCAACATAACTGCGCATATTGACTGCCGCTCGAACCGGTGTATTGTTCGAGGAATCCATCAAATGCTCAGGCCATGCAACAAACCAGCCAGTTCCGTGCAGGCGCATAGTTACATTGTATGAATCATTGGTATACCTCCCTTGAATTGCTGCTACACGCACGCTTGCGCCAGGATCTTTTGCAGTGTTGGCAATTGGTAACAATAACACCGCCGTGCAGAGAGCAGCCAGAACAGTTAACGCTTTGCTTCGGGCTGTAAATGCGAACGCGATACCGGACGCTGCCAGCCAGATCAGAAGAGTTATCCCGCTGCTCCCGGCAAACCCGGCTACCGACAGAGCAATCGGATTGTTGTGCTGGGTGACTGATAGGCTGACCGGCAGAATAACGCTGCTCAGTTTCTCTGCAAATACCCCGGTGAATGCTACCGTAAGCCACGCAAAAAACGGCTGGTATCTGTGTTTTACAGCCCAGCAGGCAGAAGCCCCTGTTATCCCGACAGCCAGTCCAAGACACCCCAGAAACAGCAATACATGAACTGCCCCCGGTGTAGCAATAGGTAGCCCGGTAATCCCAAGTGCTGTTGCAAGTAGAACAACAAATCCAAACACACCTGCTAGAAACATATTATCGAACAGAATCGAACCGCCCAAATATAGAGCTAAGGCAATAGGAGCAAAAATGCTGATGTCTTTTGGTGGGAAAGCCAGAACCAGGCATGGAATAGAAAGTAGCATAAGCCCGAATCCAACCGCTTTATGGAGGCCGCTTTGTTTACCTTGCTGAATAGATAATTTCATATGCATTATTCTATTGTTATTTGAAAACAAAATCCAATCGGCCAGTGTGTTTAGCGAGCCTGTTGCATTCCACAACTACTATGATGTACAATCTGTGCACTACTGGCAACGGTCAACTTGGTGTCTTGTTAAGGAGAGTATTTGAGATGAACTATTTCAAACTTCTGGGCATTTTAATCTTATTGTTAGTACTAGTTTCTACATCGGTATTTTCCACTCCGCAGAGAGTCTTCTTTGTCTCCAACTTAGGAAATGACCACTGGAGTGGGTTATTGCCAGCTGGAAATGCGGCATCAAATGATGGTCCGTTTGCATCCCTTGAGAAAGCCAGAGATGCTGCACGTACTTTAAGAATGCAGGATCGTGAAAAGGGCATTACAAACCGTGATATAAAGATAGTCGTCCGCGGGGGCACTTACAATCTGACAAAACCTCTTTTATTTACCCCAGCCGACTCAGGTGCGAACAACCATCCGACTATCTACACAGCATTTCCGGGTGAACGTCCGGTCATAAGTGGTGGACGGACTATTGCTGGCTGGAAAAAAGGACCTGGTGCACTCTGGACTGCCAAGGTTCGAAAAGGTTGGTTCTTCACCCGAATGTTTGTGGACGGACGCATGAAGACCCGCTCTCGTGAACCAGATACAGACAACTGGAGCCAGTGGTTCAAAGTAAAAAAAGGTGGACCTGCGGAAAAGGATGCTCCTGAAGGAATAGGCAGCAAAATATTCGATTTCCCCCCTAATACCATAGAGAATTATACAAATCCACGCGATGTAGAGATAAACAGCCTTCCAAGCTATAAATATGCCAATTTCATCTCTACGATAAATAAAGTCAAAGGTTCTACCGTGACCCTTACATCGATGGCGTATTATAACTTTAATCCGGGGGATGAATTCAGAGTAGAAAACACGTTAAAAGGTGTCGATACGCCTGGGGAATGGTGTGTAAATTCATACACCGGCACCGTTTATTACTTCCCGGAAAAAGGAGAGGATGTGCGTAAGGCAAAGGTTACGGCTCCTATCCTAAAGCAGCTTATCTGTATTAAAGGGGATGAGACAAAGCATGTCTGGGTCCACGATTTAACATTCAGCGGTTTTACATTCACCAACTGTGACCGCAATCGCTGGGATGAAACACCTAAAGCCGATGAAGCCAATCTTCACATTCTGGACGCTGCAGTGTATCTGGAAGGCACTCAGCGGTGTTCAATAGAAGACTGCATATTCGACTGCGTTGGAGGATTTGGAGCCCGGTTTGCATGGTCAGCATACAATGACAAATTCATTCGCAATGAAGTCAAGCAAGCTGGCTGCGGAGGAATCCAGATAGGCGGGTACGGTCCAGGAACTAAGGATACAAATAAGGGTCATATCGTCTCCCACAACCACATTCATCACAGCAGTCTGGACTTTTGGCATGCGGGGGCTATAGATATAAGGCAGAGCGGAAACAACTACATCGGTTATAACCTGATTGACCATATGCCGTATACCGGTATCACTATCAGCGGTGCTCATACCGGCTACTTCACACAGTATAGAAATAAAGGTGAGGGGATAGGACGGGCAAAGTACAACTTCCGCTGGAATGAAATCCCCAAGAGTCTAGCCATAACCCCAGAGAATATGAAACCCTATCTGCACGGCCGCAACAACATCGTTGAACACAACGTACTTTACGATCTACTCGCTAAGTTACCCTCAGACGGAGGAGCACTCTATGGCTTTGGCCAGGGGCTGGGAAACGTCTTCAGGAACAACCTGGTCTACCGTGCCTATTGCCTTGGTATATATCTTGATGCAGAGTTTGACGGGGTCAAGGTTGCAAACAATGTCGCTTACGACTGTAACATGCCATTCGGAGGTAGTGGAGCGTATCCGGTAATGTCAGCAAACAAGCTCTACGGATGGGGTGAAACTCCTGAGGATGTCAGGATATTGGGTAATCAACTGACCAGAATGGCTGAACAAGTAACTGGACCAGCATGGTCTCACGACACCTCGGTCTCCTCAAATCGCCAGATATCAATGCAAAATGGAGTTTTCCGTTCATCGTTCAAAAATGACAAGCCTGGAATGCTTGCTGACGGTGGTGAATGGAGTCCGTTTGGCCCCAGTGGTGGACTGTATGTTGGCCCGGCGGTTGTGAAAAATGGCTATAATCCTGGAATGGTAACCGAAGCTGCAGCCGGAGATTCCTGGTCCTCAATAGACTATGGAAGCTCTTTGGACGGATCAAAAGAGATAGTTATGCAACTGGATGCCTGCATACCAGCAAATGGAACACCTGGGAGCTCCTATGAACTCTATCTGAACCGTGGAGGAGTTCACAAGGACGTCGAATTCGGTATGGCGATAGTTGCCGGACTTCAGGATGGTGTTAATGAGGACAGAATCGGTGTGCGAATGGAAAAAGCTGGCACACGCTACCTGAGCACTCAACGTATAACACTGGGTCATTGGTATCGTGTGAGAATGGTCATTCCTGCCAATAAGCTGTACTGCAAACTTGAAATACAGGACCTGACTGCTGGTGAGAAAGAATTCCGCACGCTCAGCTTTGAAGATGGAAAACAGGAAATTACTTTGTGTGCAAAAGACACTTGGGAAATTCCCCTTGTGCAGCTTGATAAAGTGATTCTACACATGAGTGGATCAGCGCAGGTAGCGGAGGTAGTTTTGCAGAACAAATAAAACAAGTATGCCATATGGACTGAAATGCTGATTAGATTATACATAGGCAAAATGAGGTTATGAGATGCAAAGAGAGATAGCTTCTGGATGGTTTTTCATGGTGAGTCTGCTGCTTTTGCTGGTAACTCTTATAGTGGTGTCACAGGTATATGGCGCAGGTAAACTCTCATCTGCAAAACCAGTGTTGTATGTCTCACCTGCTGGTAATGACAAATGGACTGGTACACTGGCCAAAGCTAATACATCAAGGACCGATGGGCCTGTAGCTACCCTTGACCGGGCACGTGATCTTTTACGGCAGATTAGAAAACAAGGATTGTCACAAAAAAATGAACTGGTTGTTGAATTGGAGGGTGGAGTATATGAGCTTACAGATACATTTAAGCTCACAGCCGAAGATTCAGGAACTGTTGAATGTCCGGTAACATATCGCGGAGCCAGGGGACAGGAAGTGCGGATTGTCGGTGGACGTGTATTAAGTGGTTTCAAACCTGTTACTGATCCATTGATACTTGCAAAGCTGGCTCCGGAAGCCCGGGGTAAAGTCCTGCAGACCAATTTGAAAGCCCAGGGTATTACCCAGTATCCTCCTATGAAGAGCGCTGATACCTGGGCCACTTCCGATCCGGGTCTGGAACTCTTTTTTGCAGATGAACCAATGACTCTTGCCCGTTGGCCCAATGTCGGGTATACACATATAGTCGATGTTAAAGGTCCGACACCTATGGATATTCGCGGTACCAAAGGTACTATTGAGGGAATCTTTACCTATGAAGGTGATCGACCGGGACGCTGGATCGATGAACCTGACCTTATGGCCAATGGTTTCTGGATGTGGGACTGGGCTGATCAGCGGTTCCGTGTGAAATCTATAGATCTTCCAACCAGGACTATCACACTCGAAAACCCTCCTATGCACCCATTCGGTTTCAGAAAAGGGCAGTGGTACTATATCTACAATGCCTTAACAGAAGTGGACAGTCCCGGGGAATATTACCTTGATCGACAGAATGGAATCCTGTATTTCTGGCCTCCAAAACCATTGAATAAGAGAAAAACGATGGTCTCGATAGTGCGGGACATGATGACTCTGCAGGATGTGTCCTTTGTGAACATGCAGGGGTTGACTCTGGAATGCGCTCAAGCCAGTGGAATAAATATATCCGGAGGAGAGGGATGTCATATTCAGAAATGCACGTTACGTAACCTCGGGTCTTCAGCTGTGAATATTGTGAATGGTACAAAGCACGAAGTCCTGGGTTGCGACATGTATAACCTTGGCAACGGCGGAGTAAATGTGACCGCAGGAGACCGTGCTACATTGACTCCGGCTGGAAACAACATAGAAAACTGTCATATCTATAAGTTCGAACGTTGGAATCCCATTCTCAAACCCGCCATTAATATCAATGGCGTTGGAAACCGTGCTGCACACAATCTTTTGAATGATGCACCTCATATGGCGATATACATGGGTGGCAATGATCATATTATAGAATACAACGAAGTTCACAGCGTGGTCTATGAATCCAATGATGCGGGTGCGCTTTATGCAGGCTATGACTGGACAATGCGTGGTAACCAGATACGATACAACTACTTCCACAATATTTATGGATTCGAAGGCCGGGGATGTGTAGGGGTGTATTTGGATGATATGTTCTCTTCAGCAAATATCTACGGGAATGTCTTCTACCAGGTGCCAATGGCTTCGTTTGTAGGTGGTGGACGTGACACTACTATTGAAAACAATATCTTTGTGGATTGCACACCCGCAGTCCATGTTGATTCAAGAGGATTAGGATGGGCATTTGCTGCGGTTACAACTCTTACTGAGCGTTTGAAAGCTGTTCCCTACGAGAGCGAGCCCTGGCGTTCCAGATTCCCTCAGCTGCTGACTATACTTCAGGATGACCCAATGGCTCCGAAAGGCATACTTGTCACACGTAATATTTGTGTTGGGGGTAGGTGGGAAGATATTGAGGCAACTGCACGCCCGGGAGTTACATTCAAAGACAATTTGCTTGATAAGGATCCGCTGTTTGTAAATGCTAGGAAGTTGAATTTTAATCTCAAACCGGAGTCCCCCGCCTGGAAACTGGGTTTCAAGCCCATCCCAATAGAAAGGATAGGACTTTATAAGGATCCGCTGCGTGTAAGCTGGCCTGTGAAGACTAGTGTTCGACCTGCCACGAAACAGGCTGCTTCCCCATCAAGGGTGTTTCCGCCAGCTACAGTAGAAAAAGTCAGTAAAGCCCCTGTAATAGATGGCAAAATCAGTTCCGGCGAATGGCCTGAAAAGACTATCATGCTGCAGGAAGAATCTAGTAGAGCGAAGATTCAGGGACAACCTGCGATTGCTCATCTGGCACATGACAACAATTTCCTATATGTCTCTATCACAGTTCCAATCTCTAAACCGGAGCTTGCCAAACTGGGAAACGGTTGGGGTTATGACGATGGTGCAGAAGTTTGTTTCCGTCCCGCTGACAAGAATACAGCTGCGTTTGTACTCCATGGGTTTGCCGGAGGAGGGTTCAAGAGTGATTCCCAGGCAGGTATATCATCCGAAGCAGCAGATGCGCTGGGAAAAGTGACACGTTTTGCTGCAAAGGTCAACAATGGGAATTGGACTGGAGAATGGGCTATTCAACTGTCCGGTGCTGGTATTAAATACAAACCCGGCTTAAAACTTGCATTCAATATGGGAGTCTGGCGCAACGAGACATCCGAATGGATAATCTGGTCAGGCGCTATGGGAGCGACTTGGAATCTGGAAAACGGCGGCATTCTAGTATTGCGATGACCGGATCATCTGGTAGGCCCGACACTCTTGTCGGGCAAGAAAATTCTAGGATCATCGGTTTTCCACGACACTCTTGTCGGGCTGCTTACCATATCGCCTTGATCTTGCGACAATCTTCCACTGCAGATAAGACTTCTATCGCGACAGTTTGTTGAGTTCGTGGCAGAAGGTTTTCAATCATCGGTCTGCGGTTTGATTCACCGGGGGGGGGTCCTGTCCTTGTGTAGAAGGAGGATTGGTGAATCGAATTATCGAAGCGGGTAGGGAGCTATAAGCTTTCTTGCTTATTAATGATATGGATTCTCTGCACAAAGTAACAGGGAATCCATATCTCATTTTCGATAGTAGAGACTATCCTATCTTGTCACATCTCATATAAGGTTTCAGAACCTCAGGAACTAATATAGTTCCATCAGCTTGCTGATAGTTCTCCATAATCGATACAACCAATCTCGGCAGCGCAACTCCGGAACCGTTCAGGGTGTGAATGAACTCGGGTTTTGCACCGGCTTCAGGTCTGTAGCGGATGTTAGCTCTTCTCGCCTGGAACTCTTCGAAGTTGGAGCAGCTCGATACTTCCAGCCACTGGTCTACCCCGGGAGCATATAGTTCTATGTCATAAGTTTTCGCGGATGAGAAACTCATATCTCCGGTGCAGAGCAGCAGTATGCGATATGGCAGATTCAACATTTGCAGGACTTCTTCAGCGTTATCCAGTAGAGTTTCAAGTTCCTCATAGGATGTTTCAGGTCTGACGAACTTTACCATCTCGACCTTATTGAACTGATGGACTCTCAGCAGGCCTCTGGTGTCTTTTCCTGCTGAACCAGCTTCTCTACGGAAACATGCAGAGTATGCTGTGAGATAGAGAGGCAACTTTTCAGCTTCCAGTATCTCGTCCATATAAATATTGGTGACAGGAACCTCTGCAGTTGGGTCCAGATAAAGGTCATCTCCCTTATCGCAGCGGTACATGTCCTCTTCAAACTTGGGTAATTGACCGGTTCCGGTCATTGCTTTGGCATTAATCAGGTAAGGTGGAAATACCTCGTTGTAACCGTGCTTGTGGATATGCACATCCAGCATAAAGTTAATCAACGCGCGCTCAAGCCTTGCACCGAGTCCCTTATACAGGATGAATCCGCTGCCGGCGATTTTGCTGCCTCGTTCAAAGTCAAGAATATCAAGTTCAGTTCCCAGTTCCCAATGAGGTTTAGGAGTAAAATCGAACTCGCGCTTATCTCCCCAGGTCCTTAGAACAACATTGTCCGCTGGCTCTTTGCCAATTGGAACAGTGTCGCTTGGCAGGTTGGGCATTGAGAATGCGATCTCGCTTAGCCGTGCTTCCACTTCCGCAACATCAAGGTCCATTGCTTTTATATTCTGAGAGACATCCCTCATGCGCTCGATCTCAGAGGATGCGTCCTCTTTAGCTTTTTTCATCTGGGCGATGTGTTCAGATACCGTGTTGCGTTCAGCTTTCAGCAATTCAACTTCACGCAGTAGTTTTCTGCGGTTTTCATCCAGACTGAGGAATTCATCTAGCAATGATAGGTCAGCAAGCTTGTTGGACAAACCTAGTCTGACTTTGTCGGTTTCGCTTCTGATGAGTTTGGGATCGAGCATAATGGACCTCCGGTAAGCAGGTAAAAGGAATATGTAATGAGCTACCTGTGGTAAGCACTATTATATACCCGCAAGCTCAGACTGGCAATCTTGGGCAGAGAATAGGTATAATCCTTGGTATGATCAGAACGCACTGGCTTAGATCAAGTGCAATTTATCCCGCATTATTCACAAGCTTCGCTTTTGCCCGGCAGTAGGAGTAAAAGCTGAGTCAGTCATTATAATGCAGGTTAGTGAATGGATGGTGTATCAGGTGAGATTTGTAAGAGTTGTCGTTTTAATATTGTTCCTCGGATTGGCTGTCAGCGAAGCTTGGTGTACCCAGCCCGAAGCTATGCTTATTAAAAATATCAAGGTGGTTGCGGCCACAGCGCCTGGTGGGGCTGTGCAAAATCCTGCTGCTCTATTTGATGGTAATCCGACTACAGCTATGACATACCCATGGGCAAATGGAGGTGTCAGTGTGGTTGTGGACCTGGGTGCACCTTATGCAGTCTCTTCAATTACTGTCACTAACGGAGCCAAAGATAAAGTTATCTGGCTCAGTGAAGTATCTGTCAGTTCGACACCTGATGCTCCTGCAGAGAAATCTACCGATGTATTTGTCGGTTCCGAGCTAATGACGACCTGGCGGCCGCTTCTGGGCAGGCAGATTAATCTGGCGATGTGGGAACCAAACAGTGAGACCAGTGCAGCTCTACCGGAAGCCATAGGCAGGTATCTGAAGATCGACTTTAGAGCCGGCGGATCAACGGGTGAAATTGCCGAGGTCAAAATATACGGCCGTCTCAGCATTCCCGAACGCCACTTGATGTGTTGGTCAGGTGATATTAAAAACGATTATCTGGACAAAATGGATTACCTTTCGGAGAAGCTCGGGGTTACCGATGTCTGGCTGGATTATGTTGAAGGGGCTTTCCCTCAGACCAATAACAATGCCGGTTTCAAACTGTTTGAAGATAAAGGTGTTTTCAAACAGTTAGCTGCAAGAGGCATACGCTATTGGCTCAGTGAGCACGAGGCATTTACGATGATGGTTAATAGCCCTTCCGACTTGCGGGATGACTTGAAGTGGCAGACGACATTCGACCAGGCAAAGAGCATCTATTCAAAGGCCAAAAAACTCGGTTTCAGAGGTCTGGTTTATGATGCAGAAGACTATGAAGGAGTCAGTGCAGAAGCAGCTGAGAAATACAAGAGTATCGGAGAACCGGTGGATGCATGGTGCTTCTCCGAGGAGTTTGGGATTTCGGGAATGTACTACCAGCGTGGTCTGCAGATGGGCAAGATCATCAAGGAGTCCTTTGGCGGTCCTCTGATGCAGGTCTATGAAGCCAGGCTCTATGCCGCATCAAATGATAGAAGAGCCGGGAACTACTGGTGGCTTAAGGGTATCCACGATGGCGGTACCGAAGTCTGGCTGGCAACCGAGAGGACATATGGTGCCGGTAAGAACGAGATAACAGAGAATATTGAATGGCTGGGTAAATGGTTTGTGGACATGAGAACTTATGTGAATGCAGTTCAGCAGTCATATCCGTTTGCTTCCAGAGTGCTTCCAGGGTTCCATCCGTGGAACACAAGGACCAAACAGCCTTGTTATTTACCGAAGTATCTGGATGAACAGCTGAAGATAGCTTCAGAGGTTGCCCCGGCATGTTGGATTTATAACGAAGGCAACAGCTCAGCAGGGGACCCCAGAGTAGTCCTGGACAAAGCTTTCCTGGCAAAATACAACTTAACTGCTGAAGACTACCTGGATGTTTTCAAGAAGAACAAGAAAGTGGAGATTCCAAAACCTGAACCAGTAGTGCCTATTGACCGGTGATTTAAGTTGAGGATTAGCTGTGGGAACTGACGTAAGTGCAGGATGGAAATCGTTACTGAAGCGGGCGTTCTGGTAGATTACCAAAAACGAAACAATATTAGTTGCTCATTACTACTGATTGTTTCTACTGGATTGAATGTTGTCTTTCAGATCAGCTATGAATGCATCTAAATCACCTTCAAAGACTTTTGCCTTGGGGATAACATATGCATTTAAATCATCTGCTGCAGAATAGATATAAATATATACATGGGTTGAGGTTACTTCGATACAATTGATTTGTGTGAATTTCGTGAATGAGATTGCGCCGTTAGGAGTAGTCTCACGAATACCATCAGGAACTAGCTCTATATCGTACTGACCACAAAGCATTCCTGCATATTTGCTTTTTGAGACTTCTCTTTGTATCAATTTTTGACTAAATTTCCAATTTGGAAAAAAACGATTGCAAAATAAACGAACAGGCCAAACCACAACACAACTCACAACACAAGCTACAACACAAACAATTATCACGTCAGAATAATGCCTGCCCATTATAAGTGAGATTGCTGAATACAAACAAAGATAACCCACTAATCTGACAATCATACGTTTATAGTACAACTTGTAGTACATCTTGCGCATAGCGGGTGAGATGAGTATAGGAAGCTGAAGATATGTTACCAAGTCTTCGATTTCTTCATTAAATCTTATTTTCATTAATAGTTTTTATGTCAAATGCGTGAAGTGGTTGACCATATTCAAGCAAAACGTAATTTGTAATGTCTACAATATTGTTAATTGGGCGAATGCCACAGTGTGCAAGCCTCTTTTGCATCCATTCTGGTGATGGCTCAATTTTAACATTTTTCACAACCCTTGCCATATAGCGAGGGCAAATGTCATAGTCATTAACTTCAACAGAAACATAACTATTAACGTCATCGGAAGTTTCCGTAACAACTGGCTCTTTAACGTTAAATGGTTTATCATAGGTCGCAGCAACCTCACGAGCAAGCCCAATAACGCTTAGACAATCTGGACGGTTTGAAGTAATTTCAAATTCTACAATATTTTCGCTGAGTCCAAGAATATCACGAATATCTTTGCCGATTGGTGTTGAGTCTGGTAAAATCATAATACCGTGTGCAGGCTCGGTAGCTATTCCAAGCTCTTCCTCAGAACATAGCATACCACAGCTTTCAACCCCACGAAGCTTGCCTTTTTTAATTTTGCCATTAGGCAGGGTAGAGCCATCCTTTGCAACAGGAATAACAGCACCAACAAAAACATTTGTTGCACCTGTAACAATTTGAACATCCTCGTTACCAAAGGTTACCTTGCAAACAACTAATTTATCTGCATCTGGGTGAGGTGTAATCTCTAAAATTTTGCCAGTAACTACATTTAAAATGTTTCCACCTTGCTCGTCCACACCCTCAACCATAGAGCCACTCATAGTGAGTGCAGCAGCAAAATCATGAGGCGTAGCGTCTATATCAACATAATCTAAAAACCAACTCATTGGAACTTTCATAAAAGTAATACCCCCTAAAACTGTTTTAAAAATCTTAAATCATTTTCAAAGAACGAGCGTAAATCGTCAATATCAAAACGTCGCATAACGATACGCTCCAAGCCTATACCAAAGGCAAAACCACTGTAAACCTCTGGGTCAATGCCACAATTTTTTAAAACTTTAGGGTGAACCATACCAGCACCCAAAATTTCTATCCAACCCTCACCCTTGCAAACACGGCAGCCCTTGCCATTGCAAGCAGGGCAGGAAATGTCAAGCTCTGCACTTGGC
>Ga0118677_10001726_pt1 | contig 45560 bp, 51 predicted proteins | sample AliMusrvi5mmetaG_FD_86154 | JGI IMG/M metagenome (GOLD analysis project Ga0118677, IMG submission 86154) | reverse complement strand
CTATTTAAGTTTGTTATATGTTAGGACAACCCGGTAGGTCGTCCCGAAAAGTCCTATTATTTCGAATACAATTCGACGATAAGCTGTTCCCGAATATTTTCAGGAATCTGATCGCGCTCGGGATAACTCATAAATTTACCGGTCATCATCCCTCCGTCCCATTCAAGCCAGGGATATTGGTTTCCGCGGCCCGACAAAGAATTTGTAATCACTTCCAGTGACTTCGAACGTTCGCGTACAGAGACGAGATCGCCCGGGCGAAGTTCCATTGAGGGGATGTTCACAATTTTCCCGTTTACAAGGATGTGGCGATGGCCTATCAATTGACGGGCTCCGTCACGGGTTGGAGAAATACCCATGCGATAAACAACATTGTCAAGCCGGGATTCAATAAGCTGTAACAACACTTCACCGGTGATCCCCCCTTTACGGGCAGCTTTTAAAAAGACATTTCTGAACTGACGCTCAAGGATACCATAGGTATATTTGGCTTTTTGTTTTTCCATGAGTTGCGTGCCATACTCCGAAACCTTAGCTCTGCGCTTGGTCTGGCCATGCATCCCCGGTGGATAATTCTTTTTCTCGTAACTTTTATCAGGTCCGAAAATAGGATCCCTGAACCTTCTTGCAATTCTGGACTTTGGGCCAATGTATCTTGCCATGGTAATTGATATAATTAAGTGTTAAACTCTTCTTCTTTTCGGCGGACGGCATCCGTTATGAGGCAATGGGGTAATGTCGACAATCTCCATAACTTCAATGCCCGCAGTGTGAAGCGTACGGATAGCTGATTCACGTCCTGCTCCTGGTCCCTTGATGAACACTTTTACTTTACGGAGCCCCAGGTCAAAAGCAACTTTGGAAGCATCCTGCGCAGCCATCTGGGCAGCATAAGGCGTATTCTTCTTCGATCCTTTGAAACCCATTTTTCCGGCGGATGACCAGCTGATTACCTGGCCGCCATTGTTGGTCAGGGTGATGATCAGATTGTTGAATGAGGCGTTGACATAGGCTTTCCCTATCGTGTCGACCTTCACCACCCTTTTCTTTGAACTTTTTTCAGTCTTTGCCATATATTATTTTACTACGTGCATGAACGATTAACCCTTGGTTGCCTTTTTCTTGTTTGCAACGGTTTTTTTCCTGCCCTTGCGGGTACGTGCATTGTTCTTGGTACTTTGTCCCCGGACAGGCAATCCCAAACGGTGACGGATTCCGCGGTAACATCCAATATCCATCAAGCGTTTGATATTCATCTGGACCTCGGAACGCAAGGCTCCTTCGATTTTGAAACTGTCGTTGATGACCGCGCGGATTTTATTCTGCTCCTCATCATTCCAGTCCTGGACTTTTTTATTCCGGTCCACTCCCGCCACATCAAGGATCTTCTGGGCATTGCTTCTACCAATACCAAAGATATAGGTCAACCCAATTTCACCCCGTTTATTTTTAGGTAAGTCAATACCTGCAATTCTGGCCATATTAATCCAATTTTATGTTTGTAAAATCTTAACCTTGTCTTTGCTTGAATTTCGGATTTTTCTTGTTAATGACGTATAGTTTGCCATTCCTGCGAACGATCTTGCAATCTGCAGACCTTTTCTTGATCGATGTTCTTACTTTCATTTTACGTTTGCTTTATGTCTATTGGTATCTGAACGTAATTCTTCCTTTTGATAAATCATATGGTGACATCTCGATCCGAACCCGGTCGCCCGGAAGGATTTTAATGTAGTGCATTCTCATTTTCCCCGAGATATGAGCAGTAATGACATGCCCATTCTCTAATTCAACACGAAACATTGCATTGCCGAGGGATTCAATGACCGTTCCATCTTGTTGTATTGACGATTGTTTTGCCATACTATATACTACTTGATCCTAAAACTTCTTCAATATAACGGAAGGTAGAGAGAACATCAGCTTTTTCCTTTCTCACAGCAACCGTAAGTTCAAAATGTGCCGAAGGCATTCTGTCCGCCGTACGGATCGTCCAACCATCCGCATCCTGCACCACCGTTTTCACCCCCATGTTTATCATGGGTTCAATGCAGATTGTCAGACCTGCAACCATTTTGACTCCGGCTCCCCTCCGTCCGTAATTTGGAACATCCGGTTTTTCATGCAATTGATTTCCTATTCCATGCCCCACAAGTTCCCTCACAACCGAATACCCGAATCCTTCAACATATTCCTGGATCACTGCACTGATATCGCCCACCCTTCTGCCTGCCACGGCAACATCAATTGCCATGAGCAGCGATTTCTTGGTCCTCCTCAGCAGGTTTAAAACCTCCTCTGAAACCTCTCCCACAGGAAAGGTATAAGCCGAATCGCCATAAAAACCATCTTTCTGACATCCGCAGTCAATCGAAACTATATCACCATTTCTAAGAACTCTGTTACCCGGTATTCCATGCACCACCTCTTCATTAGTGGATACACACAGGGTTCCCGGAAAACCCCTGTAACCTTTAAACCCGGGAATTGCTCCTTCGGCCCGGATAAAATCTTCAGCTATTTTGTCAAGTGTTAACGTGCTAACACCCGGTTTAATATGTTTCGCAACTTCTGCGAGCGTCTTACTTACAATGATGGCATTTTCTCTCAGCAATTCAATCTCTTCATCCGATTTAACCGTCATTTGCTTGTTAAACATAATTTACTGACCGGAAACAGAATATGAAGAGCGACCTTTTATTCTGCCAGATTTTGTCAACCCGTCATAATGGCGCATCAACAGGTGACTTTCAATTTGCTGCAAAGTATCAAGAACAACACCCACCAGGATCAACAGGGAGGTTCCTCCATAAAACTGTGCAAACTGGGAAGTTACGCCTACCATTCGAACCAGGGCGGGCATAATGGCCACAAAGCCCAGGAAAATCGATCCGGGAAGTGTGATTCTCGACATGACATCGTCAATGAATTCCGCAGTTTTTTTACCTGGCTTGACGCCCGGGATAAAACCACCGTTCTTCTTCATATCCTCGGCCATCTGGTTTGGATTAACCGTGATCGCCGTATAAAAATAGGTAAACAGGATGATCAGGATGAAAAATGTAAGGTTATAGGTTATGCCGTTAATGTCGGTAAATACCCTTGCAAAGCCGGTAAGTGTTTCATTGCTGGCAAAACCCGCGATGGTCAGAGGCAGGAACATGATCGCCTGCGCAAAAATGATCGGCATGACGCCGGCTGCATTGACCTTTAAAGGAATATACTGGCGTACGCCACCATATTGTTTGTTGCCAACGATCCTTTTTGCATATTGGACAGGAATCTTCCGGGTACCCTGTACAAGAAGAATCGTAACGAGGATCACCAGGACCAGGAACGCAATTTCAACAACAAAGAAAACCAATCCCCCTCCTTTCTGTTCCATTCTCGAAACCAGCTCTCCAAAAAGTGCAAACGGCAAACGGGCAATGATCCCTATCATGATGATCAGGGAGATGCCATTGCCGATACCCTTATCGGTGATCCGTTCACCAAGCCACATGACCAACATGGAACCTGCCGTCAGGATAATGATGGAAGAAATTCCAAAGAAAGACAATACAGAATGGTGGGTGACATTCGGGTTAAACGGTGAAATCGCCTCTGCGGGAAGTTGTGCCGCAAGATTGGCAATGTATGCCGGTGATTGGAAAATCAATATGATTACGGTTAGATAACGTGTCATCTGGTTGATCTTCTTCCTTCCACTTTCTCCCTCCTTTTGCAGTTTCTGGAAATATGGGATTGCCATACCAAGCAACTGCATCACGATCGATGCCGAAATGTAAGGCATAATTCCCAGCGCGAAAATCGAGGCATTGGAAAATGCACCACCGGAAAACATATTTAACAGCCCCAGCAGACCCGATTTGGTCTGGTTCTGAAGGCCTGCAAGCATACTTGGGTCAACACCTGGAAGTACCACATAAGATCCCAGACGATAGATCAGGACGATTCCGATTGTATAAAGAATCCTCTTGCGAAGGTCCTCAATCTTCCAGATGTTTCGTATGGTTTGAATCAGTTTTTTCATTCAAACAAGTTTAAAGTGTGTTAGCGACTCCACCTAATTCTTCAATTGCTTTACGGGCGGTAGCCGAAAAAGCATGGACAGTAACTTCGAGTTTGGCTTTCAGTTCACCACGACCCAAAATCTTAATCCGCTCAGTTTTCGAAACATATCCGCTGTCGATAAGCACTTCACGGGTTATAACCGTGATTCCCTTATTTTCAGCCAATTGCTGCAAAAAATCGAGGTTGATTCCTTTATATTCAACCCGGTTGAAGTTCTTGAACCCAAACTTGGGTACGCGTCTGACGAGAGACATCTGTCCGCCTTCATACCCCAGTTTCTTGGAGTAACCTGAACGTGACTTCGCTCCTTTGTGACCACGGGTAGATGTTCCACCATGACCGGAACCTTGTCCCCTGCCTATACGCTTTACCTTCTTTGTCGAACCTTTTGCCGGTTTAAGATTGCTTAAATCCATTTCAGTATCGTTTATCTTTGTTATACTTTTTCAAATGTAACCAGGTGCAGAACCTTATTGACCATTCCCAGAATCTGGGGTGTGGCATCATGTTCCACCGTATGGCGGATGCGTTTTAGTCCCAATGCTTCAAGGGTACGTTTCTGACGCAACGGTCTTCCTATGCCACTGCGAACCTGTGTTATTTTAATTTTTTCCATTGTTCTGAACAGCCTTTAATAATATAAAATTAGCCATTAAATACTTGACTCAATTCAATTCCCCTTAACTGGGCAATTGTATACGGATCTCTCAGTTTGATCAGTGCATTGATGGTGGCTTTCACCACGCTGTGCGGGTTGGATGAACCTTTTGATTTTGCAAGAACGTCCTTCACTCCCACGCTTTCCAGTACGGCACGCATGGCACCGCCGGCAATTACCCCGGTTCCGGGTGCGGCAGGCTTGAGATACACAAGTGCACCACTGTATTTGCCCAACTGGTCGTGAGGTATCGTGCCTTTCAGAATCGGCACTTTAATCAGGTTCTTTTTGGCATCGTCAACACCCTTGGCGATGGCCGCAGTGACTTCCTTTGCCTTACCTAAACCATAACCAACGACACCGTTTTCATTCCCTACAACCACAATGGCAGAAAAGCTAAATGTACGGCCCCCTTTGGTTACTTTGGTCACACGCTGAATGCTGACCAGGCGATCCTTGAATTCGATTTCACTCGACTTTACTCTTTTTACATTCGTGTTTGTCATATCTTCCTTAGAATTTTAGGCCACCTTCTCTGGCAGCATCGGCCAAAGATTTTACCCTGCCATGATATAAATAACCATTACGATCAAAAACAACCTTCGCGATACCTGCCTGAAGCGCTTTTTCAGCAACATGTTTGCCAACACTCTTCGCCATATCAGTTTTGGTACCTTTAATATCCTTCATCCCTTTTTCCATGGATGAAGCAGCGACCAATGTTTTTCCGGACTGATCATCGATCAGTTGCACGTAAATGGATTTACAACTGCGGAAAACGGTCATGCGAGGCCTGTCAGGAGTCCCTTCTACGATTTTACGTATCCTTTTTTTGATCCTGAACCTGCGAAATTCTTTCTTACTCTTGATAGCCATTGTGTTTGTTATTTGATTGTTGTTGAGACGTACTTCCGCGCGTCTTTACAAAATACTTTTATTGTCCTGCTGCAGATTTACCGGCCTTCTTCTTAATCTCCTCACCCTGGAAGCGGATTCCTTTGCCCTTGTAAGGTTCCGGACGACGGAACGAGCGTATTTTTGCCGCTACCTGGCCCAGGAGCTGTTTGTCAACAGACTTCAGAATGATGGAATTATTCTTTCCCTTAACAGCGGTCGTCTCCACATGAATAGCCTCCGGAAGCTCCAGCAGGATATTGTGTGAAAAACCAAGTGCCAGTTCGAGTAGTTGTCCGGTGCCTGTAGCTTTGTATCCTACACCAACCAATTCCTGTACTGTTGTAAATCCTTCAGAAACTCCTTTTACCATATTGAATATCAGGGAACGGTAGAGGCCATGTTTGGCCCGGTCATCCCTTTCCTCGGAATGCCGCTCGATGGTAAGCGTATCAGCTTCAATCTTCAATGTGATTTTCGGGTCGACTTGCTGTTGCAACTGGCCCAATTTCCCCTTTACAGTTACCAGATTGGTCGCGGAGACAGAAATCTGCACGCCAGCGGGTATTGCAATCGGTAGTTTTCCTATTCTTGACATGGTTGTATTCTCCTAATTAACTGATGTGACATAATACCTCACCGCCTACATTCTGTGTGCGGGCTTCCTTGTCGGTCATGACACCGTGGGAAGTCGAAAGGATCGCGATACCCAATCCGTTCAAAACCCGGGGAAGATGCTCGTTGTCTACATATTTCCGCAGGCCCGGCTTTGAAATTCTCACCAGACTGTTGATTGCCGAGAGTTTTGAGACCGGATGATATTTCAACGCAATTTTAATATTGCCCGGACGTGGTTCGTTCTCAATTTTATAATTGAGGATATATCCTTTTTCAAAGAGAATCCTGGTGATTTCTTCCTTGATCTTCGACTTGGGAATTTCGACAACACGGTGGTTGGCCAAAACGGCATTCCTGATTCTGGTCAAATAATCTGCAATGGGATCCGTAACCATTTATTTTTGTTTTATTTGTTTGTTTCTATTTCTGTCAGAAACGCAATGCATTACATTTCTGCAATATTCTTTTTACCAGCTGGCTTTTCTTACTCCCGGGATTAACCCCTTATTGGCCATTTCCCTGAAATTGATGCGGGAAACACCGAACAGGCGCATATATCCTTTTGGACGGCCCGTGAGTTTGCAGCGATTGTGCAACCGGATGGGTGAAGCATTTTTGGGAAGTTTCTGCAGTGCGATATAATCGCCGGCTTCCTTAAGTGCCTTACGCTTTTCAGCGAATTTTTCAACCAGTCGTTCACGTTTGCGTTCTCTGGCTTTGATGGATTCTTTTGCCATATTTTTACTTTGTTTTAAAAGGAATTCCAAATTCTTTCAAAAGGGCATGTGCCTCCCGGTCATTGCGGGCTGATGTCACAAAAGTAATATCTACTCCGTTTATCCGGGTTACTTTATCGATGTCGATTTCCGGAAAGATAATCTGTTCGGTAACACCTAAGGTATAGTTCCCACGTCCGTCAAACCCTTTGTCGCTTATTCCGCGGAAATCGCGAACGCGCGGGAGGGCAACCGAGATCAAACGGTCCAGGAAATCGTACATCCGTTCGCCGCGTAAAGTCACACGCACTCCGATCGGGTTTCCTTTTCTGAGTTTGAAATTGGAAATGTCTTTTTTCGATTTGGTCGATACCGCTTTCTGACCTGTAATCATCGTCATTTCGTTAATTCCGCTGTCGATGAATTTCTTGTCGGTGTTGGCGATACCCAATCCCTGGTTAAGACAAATCTTGCTGATCCGTGGCACCTGCATGGGGCTTTTATAGTTGAACTGCTTTGTCAGCGCAGGAACAACCTCCTTCAGGTATTTCTCTTTTAATCGTGGTGAATAATCCATTATTTTATAACCTCCCCTGATTTTTTTGAATAGCGAACCAATTTCTCCGTCTTGGGATCCAATCTCCTGCCGATACGCGTCGGTTTGCCCGAGTTGTCAATAATCTTCAGGTTGGAAAGATGCACGGGGGCTTCCATTTTCACAATGCCGCCCTGCGGACTTTTTGCGTTGGGTTTGGTATGTTTGGATACCATGTTAACCCCTTCCACGATGGCTTTGTATTTCTCGGTATCGACGCGCAGCACTTTTCCCTGCTGACTTCTCGAATCCCCGGCAATGACCATCACGGTGTCGCCTTTTCGTATGTTTAACTTCTTCTGCATGATAATATTTGTTATGCTTAAAGCACTTCTGGTGCCAAAGAAACGATTTTCATGAATTGTTTTTCGCGTAATTCCCGGGCAACGGGTCCGAAAATACGGGTGCCGATCATTTCACCGGCATTGTTGAGCAACACCACGGCATTGTCGTCAAACCGGATGTACGAACCATCTGCACGCCGGGTCTCCTTTTTAGTCCTCACAACCACGGCTTTCGACACGGTGCCCTTCTTGATATTTCCTGAAGGCAGTGCGTGTTTTACCGTTACAATGATCCGGTCACCCACACGGGCATAACGTTTGCGCGTTCCGCCCAGTACCTTTATACAAAGTACTTCCTTGGCTCCGCTGTTATCTGCGACTGTTAATCTTGACTCTTGCTGTATCATACCTATTTAACCTTTTCAATGATTTCGACAAGTCTCCAACACTTATTCTTACTTAGCGGCCTGGTTTCAGCAATCCGCACTTTATCACCCTCGCTGCATTCGTTCTTGTCATCGTGGGCCATGAACCGGGAAGATTTCTTAACGAACTTTCCGTACTTAGGATGCTTTACCTTGCGTTCGACTTCAACGACGACAGATTTCTCCATCTTGTTGCTGACAACGATTCCGGTTTTTTCTTTTCTTAGGTTTCTCGTTTCCATATTGTCTCGTTAAGAGACGCACAGAAGTGCGTCTTTACTAAATCTTACCAGTTTTTGTGATTTGTTCACCGTTCAAAGCGCGACGGCGCAATTCGGTCAGGAGGCGTGCAATCGTTTGACGATAAGCCTTGATCTTATTGGGATTTTCCAATGGAGACACAGCATGGTTGAGCTTCAGCTTTGTCAGCTGCCGCTTTTCTTCATCCATCCTTTCCAGGATTTCGGCTGATGTTAATTCTCTGATGACTTTCTGTTCCATTTTATTTTTATTTGTTGGTGACGCTTTCACACCACCTTACTACTTACTATATAGCTTCTTCAACGTAATCCTTACGCATCACGGTTTTCGTCTGTACCGGAAGTTTCTGTGCTCCGAGCCTGAGTGCTTCCTTGGCAATGATCATCGGAACACCTTCGATCTCAAAGAGGATACGTCCGGGATTGATACGGGCTACAAAATATTCAGGTGCACCCTTTCCTTTACCCATGCGGACTTCAGCAGGTTTCTTGGTAACTGGTTTATCCGGGAAAATGCGAATCCAGAGCTGTCCTTCACGTTTCATGTGACGGGTGATGGCCTGACGGGCTGCTTCGATCTGACGACCGGTGATCCATGCTTCTTCCAATGTTTTGATACCGAATGAGCCAAAAGCGAGTTGATGACCACGCTGGGCATTGCCCTTCATCTTTCCCTTCTGCTGTTTCCTGTACTTGGTTTTCTTTGGCTGTAACATTATTCGATTATATTATGGGTTACGTTGCTTCAATTATCTTCTTCCACGTGTATTTCCTGCATCCCTGGACGGACCCCGATCGCCACGGCGGTCGTTGGAACGGTCCCCTCCGCGATCTCCTCCGCGGTCACCACCACGATCTCCGCGATCTCCGCGACCGCGATCGCGGTCACCCGGCCGGTCGCCACCACGATGTGGCGATGGTTTTACTTTCGTCGCAGCTGCATCGGGAACCAGGTCGGGACGACCATAGATATCTCCCTTGCAAATCCATACCTTGATTCCGATGATGCCATAAGTCGTATGTGCTTCAGCAGTTGCATAATCGATGTCGGCGCGGAAAGTATGAAGGGGAATGCGTCCCTCCTTGTATTGCTCGCGACGGGCCATTTCAGCTCCTCCAACACGACCTGAAATCATAATTTTTATTCCTTCGGCACCGATCCTCATTGCCGAAGCAATGGAGGTTTTGATTGCACGACGGTAGGAAATACGTCCTTCAATCTGGCTGGCAACCGTGTTACCCACAATTACCGCATCAATCTCAGGGCGCTTGATTTCAGAAATGTTGATCTGGATCTCCTTCTTGGTAATCTTTTTCAACTCCTCCTTCAATTTGTCAACTTCCTGTCCGCCCTTCCCGATAATGATACCTGGACGTGCGGTGTGAATGGTAACAGTTACCAGCTTCAAGGTACGTTCAATAACGATTTTCGCAATACCAGCCTTGGCAAGACGGGCATTTAAATATTTACGAATTTTGTCGTCCTCGACCAGCTTGGGCTCAAAATTCTTCCCGCCGAACCAGTTTGAATCCCAGCCGCGGATGATGCCTAACCTGTTAGCAATCGGATTGGTCTTTTGTCCCATTAAAACTTACTTTTAATTATTGCTTATTACTTTGTTACTTTTTATTTTCTTCAACTTCCGGTGTTTCTTCAACTTCAACTTCCGGTTTGTTACGGCTGTCAAGGAGAATTGTCACATGGTTCGAACGTTTGCGGATCCGGTGTGCACGTCCCTGGGGAGCAGTAAGCAACCTCTTTAGCTGCCGTCCGCTGTCAACAAAAACTTCTTTCACAATCAAATCACTGTCTTCAATACGCAGGCCTTCATTCTTGATCTGCCAGTTTGCAATGGCCGACAACAGCAACTTCCGTAAACGCTCTGATGGTTGTTTGGCATTGGTTTTCAGAATATGCAATGCCAGTTCAACCCTTTTTCCTCTGATCAGGTCGGCAATCAACCGCATTTTACGCGGCGATGTCGGGCAATTATTCAGTTTGGCAAAAGCCACATTCTTTTTAGCCTCTTTACGATTCTCGGCTCTGGTGCGGGTTCTAACTCCCATAATTTATCTTAATTAAGAGGTTATTTCTTTCCTTTATCTTTATTGCCTGCATGCCCCCGGAATATCCGGGTAGGTGCAAATTCGCCCAACTTATGGCCAACCATATTCTCGGTAACATACACCGGGATAAATTTATTGCCATTATGTACGGCAATGGTCTGGCCCACAAAATCGGGAGAGATCATGGAACCACGCGACCAGGTCTTGATGACAGTCTTTTTCTTGGATTCCAGAAGTTCCGTTACTTTCTTTTCCAGCTTGTAGTGGATATACGGACCTTTTTTAAGCGATCGGCTCATAGTTTGATGTATTATCGATTACTTCTTCCTGCGTTCAATGATATACTTGTTCGATTGATTCTTTTTTGCGCGTGTCTTGTAGCCTTTAGAAGGAACACCCTTGCGCGAACGCGGCTGTCCTCCGGAAGCTTTTCCTTCTCCCCCGCCCATGGGATGGTCGACGGGATTCATTGTAACACCACGGTTTCTCGGACGGCGTCCCAACCAGCGTGTACGCCCGGCCTTACCATATGACTCAAGGCTATGGTCGATGTTTGACACCATACCGATGGTGGCTTTGCACGTCTGGAGTATCATCCGGGTTTCGCCGGATGGCATCTTGAGGATGGCAAACTTGCCATCACGCGACATCAGCTGGGCATGCGCACCGGCACTGCGAACCAACTTTGCACCCTGGCCCGGACGTAATTCAACATTATGAATAACAGTTCCAAAGGGCACTTCGCTGAGATACAATGTATTTCCGATTTCCGGAGCTACACCTTTACCAGATAAAATGGTCTGGCCAACCTTCAGTCCGTGTGGCGCAACGATGTATCTTTTTTCACCGTCACTATAAACAACCAGCGCGATGCGCGAAGTCCTGTTAGGATCATACTCGATGGTTTTCACTAAAGCAGGAATGTTTTCCTTGTCCCGTTTGAAATCGATTATACGGTACATCTGCTTGTGACCACCACCAAGATAACGCATGGTCATTCTTCCTTCATTGTTTCTTCCGCCGGATCTCTTCGACGGGGCCAAAAGGGTCTTTTCGGGAACGTCTGCAGTAATTTCATCATAGGTACTGATTACTTTAAACCGCTGACCGGGTGTTGTCGGTTTATATTTCTTAAGCGCCATTTATTTAAATATTGCTGTAAAAATCAATAGTTTCACCTTTAGCCAAAGTAATGATGGCCTTCTTATATGTACTTGTTCTGCCGGATATTACGCCGCTCTTCGTAAAGCGCGATTTGTTTTTGCCGGAGAACACCATAGTGTTCACGGAAGTTACATCCACTCCATAGAGGTCCTTGATGGCCTGCGTGATCTGAAGCTTGTTTGCCTTCCGGTCAACCATGAACCCATAACGGTTGAGCTTTTCGCCCAGTTGCGTCATCTTCTCGGTTATGATCGGTTTAATGATAATTGTCATTGTAGTATCGAATTAATCGGTTTAATTCTGATGAATTTTTTCTATCTCCTTGATCGAAGCGGCTGTAATCAATAACTGTGTCGCATCAAGAATCTCATAGGTATTCAGATCCGCTGCATGAACAACCTTCACTCTTTTCAGATTTCTCGAGGAGAGTAAAACATTTTCCTCAAATTTGGCTATGACAAGCAGTGTCTTTTTACCGGTCAGCTGAAAATTCTTAAGCAGCTCGGTGAAATTTTTTGTCTTTGGAGTATCAAAGGTAAAATCCTCCAGGATGGTCAGATGATTGTCCTTTACCTTATAACTCAAAGCCGACCGGCGTGCAAGACGTTTCAGCTTTTTGTTAAGCTTGAAACTGTAATCACGGGGATGAGGTCCGAAAACCCTGGCGCCTCCGCGGAAAAGCGGGCTCTTGATGCTTCCTTTTCGCGAACCACCGGTACCCTTTTGCTTATGCAGTTTCCGTGTACTTCCGGAAATGGTCGATTTTTCCAGTGTGTCATGCGTACCCTGGCGCTGATTTGCCATGTATTGCTTCACATCCAGATAAATCGCATGGTCATTGGGCTCGATTGCGAAGATCGCATCATCCAGTACGACCTTGCTGGCCGTCTCTGTTCCTTTTATATTATATACTACTACTTCCATCGCTCAATCTTTACATATGAACCATTGTGTCCCGGAACTGCTCCCTTTACTAAAATAAGGTTTTTCTCGAGAATAATCTTTAATACCTGAAGGTTGACAACCTTCACTTTGTCACCACCCATGCGGCCCGCCATGCGAAGTCCTTTCATAACCCTTGAAGGCCATGAAGAAGCTCCAACAGAACCTGGTGCCCTCAAACGGTTATGCTGTCCATGGGTTGCTTCGCCGACACCTGCAAAATGGTGACGCTTGACTACGCCCTGGAAACCTTTTCCCTTGGATACACCAACCACATCAATAAATTCACCTTCGATGAAGATATCCACCTGGAGAACATCACCGAATACCTTCTGGTGGTCAACCTCAAAACGGGTAAATTCAGCAACCACCTTTTTGGGGGTTATGCCTGCCTTGGCAAAATGACCCATTTCGGCTTTGGTTGTATGCTTCTCTTTCTTTTCATCGAAAGCAAGCTGGATGGCTTCGTATCCGTCTATTTCCTTTAACCGGACTTGTGTTACAACACAAGGTCCAGCTTCGATCACGGTGCAAGGGATATTTCTTCCGTTTACATCGTAAATACTGGTCATTCCGATTTTTTTTCCAATTAATCCAGACATCTCTTACGTTTCTTACGTTTTTAACTTTACTTCTCTAATTACAATCAAACCTTGATTTCAACTTCCACACCGCTGGGAAGTTCAAGTTTCATCAGCGCATCAATGGTCTTCGAGGTTGTACTGTAAATGTCGAGCAACCGTTTGTAGGTGCAGAGTTGAAACTGTTCCCGTGATTTTTTGTTCACGAAGGTTGAACGCAGTACTGTGAAGATCTTTTTGTCCGTTGGCAAAGGTATCGGTCCACTGACAACAGCACCCGTAGCCTTCACGGTTTTTACGATCTTTTCGGCCGATTTGTCAACCAGGTTATAATCGTAAGACTTCAGTTTAATTCTAATTCTCTGGCTCATATAAAAATTTAATATGCGGGAACATATCCCCTGATTTTATACAATACTTCGTCCTGAATCTCTTTTGGAGTGATATCATATTTTAAAAATTCCAGCATTTCAGTTGCTCTGCCGGAAGAAAGACTTCTCAAGGTTGTAACATAGCCAAACATTTCAGCCAATGGCACCCTTCCGCGGATGACCTGGTTTCCAATGCGGGATTCCACTTCTTCAACCTGTCCGCGCCTTTTGGTTATATCACCTGTTACTTCGCCCATGTATTCGCTGGGAGTAATAATTTCAAATTTCATGATCGGCTCCATGATCACCACCCTGGCTTTTTTACTTGCTTCCCTGAAAGCAATGCCGGCAGCAACCTGGAATGAAAGTGCATCAGAATCAACACTATGGTATGATCCATCGATAAGCCGGACTTTGACACTCTCCATAGGGAAACCAACAATCGGTCCGTTAGTCATCGCAGCTTTCAACCCTTTTTCAATGGCCGGGATAAATTCCCTGGGAATATTCCCCCCTTTAATCTCATTTATAAACTGCAAACCTTTGAAACCAGCATCTGCAGGACCTACTTCAACTACGAGATCAGCAAAACGACCTTTTCCACCAGTCTGTTTTTTGTAAACTTCATGATGCAGCACCGTATTCACAATTGCCTCTTTATAAGCTACCTGGGGATTGCCACGGTTCACCTCGATATTAAATTCCCTGCGCATGCGGTCGGCGATGATATCGAGATGCAGTTCACCCATTCCGCTGATCAAAGTCTGCCCGGTTTCGTTATCAACCCTTACCTGGAATGTTGGATCCTCTTCAGCCAGTTTATGCAAGGCTACGGCAAGTTTTTCAATATCATCCTGGGTTTTTGGTTCCACAGCCATGTTGATCACAGGCTCGGGAAAAACCATCGTTTCCAGAACAAGCGGATGCTTGATGTCGCAAAGAGTGTCGCCGGTCCGGATATCTTTGAATCCGACTGCAGCTGCAATCTCTCCTGCTTCAATATGTTTCAGCGGGTTCTGCTTGTTGGCATGCATCAGCATGATCCGCAGCAAACGCTCTTTTTTATCAGTACGGGTATTGAGAACAACTTCTCCTGCTTCAAGCTGGCCCGAATATACGCGGAAAAATGCAATTCTTCCTACAAACGGATCTGTAGCAATTTTAAAGGCATAAGCTGTAAACGGTTCATTGGGATCAGGGTGCCTTACCTCCTCCTTTTCAGTAAACGGGTTCATCCCCAATACTGCCGGCATGTCGTAAGGTGAAGGAAGGAACTTTACAACGGAGTCAATGAGTAACTGTACCCCTTTGTTCTTAAATGAAGCACCGCAAATAACCGGGGTGATTTTACCCGAGATGGTTGCTTTGCGGAGTTCAGCAATAATTTCGTCTTCGGTAATGGAATTCGGATCCTCCATGAACTTATGCAGTAGTTCATCGCTCTCCTCGGCTACGCCTTCAATCAGCTTCAGGCGTGATTCATGAACCAGCTCCTTCATATCCCCTGGCATGGGGATTTCAAAATATTCACGTCCCAGTGTTGCATCATCCCAGCCGTAAGCTTTATTTGTGATCAGGTCAACGATGCCCGAAAAATCCTCTTCCGCACCGATTGGCAATTGAATCACGACCGGGTTGGCAGCCAGCTTTTCGCGGATCTGCTCAACAACATGCGAAAAATCGGCACCTGTCCGATCCATCTTGTTGATGTAGGAGATGCGGGGAACATTGTATTTGTTGGCCTGTCTCCAAACTGTCTCTGATTGGGGTTCGACCCCGCCCACAGCACAGAAAATGGCAACGGCTCCATCCAGTACACGAAGTGAACGTTCCACTTCAACAGTGAAATCAACATGACCGGGCGTATCAATGAGATTGATACGGTAATTTTCATTCTTATAATCCCAGTAAACAGTTGTGGCGGCGGAAGTGATGGTAATACCCCGCTCCTGCTCCTGGATCATCCAGTCCATCGTGGCGGTGCCATCATGAACCTCACCTAACTTGTAATTGCTGCCGGTATAATACAAGATACGCTCCGTCGTCGTGGTTTTACCCGCGTCGATGTGCGCCATGATGCCAATGTTTCTTGTATTTTCGAGTTTTCCGGTCATATTGTTGGGGCGATCCTTGCAGTCGCCCTTTCTTCATTTATTAAAAACGGAAATGGGAAAAAGCTTTGTTCGCTTCAGCCATTCTGTGTGTATCCTCCTTGCGTTTGTATGCGGCGCCTTCTTCCTTATAGGCTGCCATGATTTCAGCTGCCAGTTTTTGACCGAAACTTTTTTCATGACGTCTGCGGGCATAATTCACGAGTGATTTCATGCCAATGGAACTTTTACGGCCGGGGCGTATTTCAGAAGGGATCTGGAAAGTGGCACCACCGATGCGGCGACTCCTTACCTCAACGGAGGGAGTAACGTTGGCCAGCGCCTTTTTGAATACCTCAAGACCATCTTCCTTTGTCTTTTCAGTTACAGTGTCGATGGCTTCATAAAAGACTTCGTAGGCAATATTTTTCTTTCCTGCCATCATCACATTGTTCACGAATTTTGTAACCAGTGTATCACTGAACCTTGGATCGGGAAGAATGGGTCTTTTTTTGGGTTTTGACTTTCTCATGGTACTTTGTTTGTGTCAACATCAACGGGTTAAACCCAGTTGTTATTTTTTTCTGCGGGTCTTAAACCCGCACGTTGCTATTTACGATTTTTTTTCTTTTGGGCGTTTGGCTCCGTATTTACTCCTGCGTTGCTTGCGGCCCTCAACACCGGAAGTATCAAGAGCACCGCGGATGATATGGTAACGTACACCGGGGAGGTCTTTCACACGGCCGCCGCGGATCATCACAATGGAGTGTTCCTGGAGATTGTGACCTTCACCGGGAATGTAGGCGTTTACCTCTTTCCCGTTTGTAAGGCGAACCCTGGCAACCTTGCGCATGGCCGAATTTGGCTTCTTTGGCGTCGTGGTATAAACACGAACGCAAACGCCACGGCGCTGCGGACAGGAATCCAAAGCAGGAGACTTACTTTTATCTACTAATTTTTTTCTTCCTTTACGAACCAGTTGCGAAATCGTAGGCATATCAATGGTTTTATAAACTTTATATTCATTTTCCCCAAAACGGGAGTGCAAAAGTACAAATTAATTTTACACTACCAACATTTTATGGTCTTTTTTTCCTTTATCCACAGGTTTAAACCTGTGGATAGAGAGGAATCTCTCCCTGAACTATAGGCTGGAAATAATAAGGAAGGGTATGAATTTCGCGAAACTTTCTACCGCACATCGGGTTGACTGCGATTGAAACCTATAGTTGTTTCACTTTATCAGGTTTCCTTGCCGTTTCCGGCTTGTAATTCAATCGAAAACATAATAAGGTTTTCGAGGGTGCAAAAGTACAACTTATTTTGGACTGAACAAGGAAATTGTGAAAAAAAGTTAAAATAATTATTTGTTTCTGATAACCATTACAGTTCCGCTGATATCGGGCAAAAGGACCAGGTTTTCAGGGATGGTTCGCATAAAATCATCCACAGCCTTTATAATTCCCGGCCATTTGTGATTGTAATCATGCACCATGATTACCCCACCGGGGGATAACAGGGGATAGAAGAACTCAAGTCCGTCTTTGGTAGGATTGTAGAGATCGGCATCCATGTTGACGAAGGCCACTTGTTCCCGGAAATCGCGGGCAGTTTCGGGAAAATACCCCTGGTGGATGATAATATGATGATTCCCGCCAATTTTATTCAGGACCGTCCCAACGCTGGTATCTGCAAAATTATCGGGCGTATAGGTTGCGGCTTCCCCCGTCTCCATGCCCAAATCCCGTGACGTAAATCCCGAAAATGTATCGAACAGATGAAACGGGCGGTTTGGGTCAAGATGATGCAGAACCCGTGCACTGTCGCCCTTGTACACGCCCAATTCTGCAAATACACCGGGAACCCGCTCCCTGTTGATCCGTTCCACCTGGAACCACCAGTTAAAAAACCGGACTTTATCGGGATATCCCCTCTTCAGCCTTTTTAGGGTGGAAGATATATGCCCGTTTTTCATCGCGAACTGCCATTGTGCCGGTTCGGTCTCTGCACCGGCAAATACGATCCAGAGATACCTTATAAATAACACAAGGAGTACAAGGATGAGCAAATAGTTCACTATTTGAAAGACAGACAGGTGCACAGGAATATGTTGGAAGGCAAATTTATGAATTTTCACGGACACACAAAAAATCGCCCGTTTCCTTTTTTAATAGAAAAATATTGTATATTTGCATTTAATGAACCATATCATCATATCCTGATATTTCAAAATATTATCATGTATCAGAAGGCATTTTTAAATGGCACCATATATTCAGCCACCCGATTTTTAAGAACATTTCCTAAGCCTCCTCTAAGTCTTCTCTAAGTCTTCTCTAAGTCTTCTCTAAGTTACCTACTATCTTCCTTCTATCTTCCTTTTATCTTCCTTTTATTTTCCTTTAATTTTCCTTTAATTTTCCTTTAATTTTCCTGATATTTGTCAGACATTCCTTCGACAATTCCGAAACAGGTTCAAAATTGCCTGTTCCGGGCTGTTTTAAAAAGTGAACTTACATAACGGCAGGTATCAACAGGTAAGTTGAATCTTTCTCCTGCTTTTCCATTTCAAAACTCGCCGGGTCTGCAATTTTAAGCTAATTTTGCGCCTCAATTATTTCCATGTCAAAAAACATCCTTAACGAACTCAATGAGGTCCAGCGCGCAGCCGTAAAAGCTACGGAAGGACCGGTGATGGTGATCGCCGGGGCCGGATCGGGAAAGACCCGTGCGCTCACATACCGTGTTGCGCATCTTGTGGATAAGGGGGTGGATCCATTTCATATCCTTGCGCTCACCTTTACCAACAAAGCAGCCCGTGAGATGAGGGAACGCATCATCCACCTGGTCGGACCCGAAGCAAAAAATGTCTGGATGGGTACTTTCCACTCTGTGTTTGCAAGGGTATTGCGCATCGAAGGTCATTTGCTCGGGTATCCTCCGAACTACACGATTTATGATACAGACGACACCAAGCGGGTCATCAAAAATCTGATCAGGGAAAACAATTTGGATGACAAGGTTTACCAGGCGGGATATATTCTTCACAGGATTTCCTCGGCCAAAACAAGCCTGCTTTCTGCAGAAGAATACAACGAAAGCCCTGAGTTGAAAGAATATGATAGTTCCTCCGGGAAACCGCAGACGGGACTTCTCTACACCCAATACCAGGGAAGGCTCCGTCGGGCATCGGCCATGGATTTCGACGACCTGCTTTTCAACATGAACATCCTTTTGCGCGATTTCCCGGATATTTTATACAAATACCAGCAAAAATTTCAATACATCCTGGTGGATGAATACCAGGATACCAACTTTGCCCAGTACCTGATCATCAAGAATCTCGCTGCCAACAATGAAAATATCTGCGTGGTGGGCGACGATGCGCAAAGCATATACGCCTTCAGGGGGGCCAATATCCAGAACATCCTGAATTTCAAAAGCGATTATCCCGATCACCAGGTCTTCAAACTGGAACAAAACTACCGGTCGACCAAAACCATCGTGAACGCGGCTAACAAGATCATTGAAAACAACAAAAACCAGATTTTCAAAGAGATATGGACCGATAATGAAGAAGGGCCACGCATCCAGCTGATCAAGGCATCCACCGACAATGAGGAGGCGAACCTGGTGGCGCAATCGATCTTTGAAAACAAGATGAACCACCAGCTTCAAAACCTGGCATTTGCCATTCTTTACCGCACCAATGCACAATCGCGCGCCCATGAAGAAGCTTTGCGGCGGCTCAACATACCCTGCAGGATTTACGGAGGGGTTTCTTTCTACCAGAGGAAGGAGGTCAAAGATCTGCTCTCCTACTTCCGCCTCACCATCAACAACCGCGATGAAGATGCCTTGTTGCGCATCATCAACTTCCCCGCCCGGGGAATCGGGAAGACCACCCTGGAGAAACTCATTGTCCTGGCCGATGAGCATAAGAAGTCCATCTTTGAACTTATCGAAAACCCGGCTGAAAATAACATCCGGCTGCCGGAAGGAACCACCCAGAAGATATTTGCCTTCGTGACCATGATCAAAAGTTTCACGGTGATGCTGAATTCGAAAAACGCCTACGAACTGGCCAAACACATTGCCGGTTCCTCGGGGTTGATGAAGGAGCTGTATGACGACAAAACGCCTGAAGGCGTGAGTCGCTTCGAAAACCTGGAAGAGTTGCTCAATGCGATCAAGGAATTTTCGGAATCGGCAAGGACGAATATTGAAACCGGGGAAATTGAACCAAACGTGGTGCGTACCCTCGATGAATTCATGCAGGATATTGCCCTGGTCACCGATGCCGACAAGGGAAGTGCCGATGACCCCGACCGGGTGACCCTGATGTCCATCCATGCAGCAAAAGGGCTTGAATTTCCCTATGTTTACGTGGTCGGCATGGAAGAAAACCTCTTCCCGAGCATCCAATCGTTGAACTCACGCACCGACCTGGAGGAGGAACGCCGGCTGTTCTATGTGGCAGTTACACGCGCGCAGCAAAAACTCACCCTCTCGTTCGCCGAAAACAGGTATCGCTGGGGAACGCCGACCATGTGCGAACCAAGCCGGTTCATCAGCGAAATTCCCGAGGCTTTCATCGACTTTCCCAGGAAAACTCCAGTCGCCAAAACCGGCTTTTCAAAAGAATACAACTGGTCAGCATCCATTCCCGGGGTAAACCTCCCCCTGAAAAAGCCGGTGGTCCCAAAAAATTTCCAGAAACTGACCAATGCCGACGGCGATGCCGAACGGCCTGCACCTGAAGGCCCTCCGTCGGAGGTTGAAGAGATCCGGCCCGGAATGGATGTGATCCACGAACGCTTCGGACAAGGCAAGGTAGTGAGCCTTGAAGGAGTCGGACCGAATAAAAAAGCAACAGTTTTTTTCCCGGTCATAGGCCAGAAACAGTTGCTTTTAAGGTTCGCCAAACTTCGCATCGTCAATTGACCCGGTATAGATTTCCGGATAATTGTTATATCTTTGCAAAAAAGAACACGTGAACGAACATATGGAATACAATACCACCCGCGAAATGATGTTTATCCCGGAATATGGCCGGAACATCCAGCGGATGATTCAATACACCTGCACGGTGGAAGATCGCGAAAAACGCAACAAGGCAGCAAAATTCATCATCAATGTCATGGCAGAACTGCACCCGACAGTGAAAGAATCGGGCGATTTCAAGCATAAACTTTGGGATCATCTCTTCATCATTTCCGAGTTCAAGCTTGATGTTGACGCACCTTATCCCCCTCCCCCTCCCCTGTCGCTCAGCACCAAACCCGAACACCTCTCCTACCACGACAAGGAAATCGAATTCAAACATTATGGCAAAAACATCGCCCTGATGATTGAAAGAGCCACCGAATATGAGGATGGGGCTGAAAAGGATGCGCTTATCAAGGCCATAGCCAATCATATGAAGAAATCCTACCTCAACTGGAACCGTGAATCGGTCAATGATGAACTGATAGAAAAACACCTGAGCGTACTTTCAAAAGACCAGCTCAAACTGAACCAGGATTTCAGATTTACCCATACCAACGACATCCTGGCCCAAAACCAGAAACGGAAACCATTCCGCCAGGGACCCGACCGCAATTTCAACAAACAGCAGCAAAGCCATCCAAAACAGAATTTCAACAACCCGCGCGGCCGGAATAAACCCCAATGAGTTCGTTTGAAATCATCGGGGGTAAAAGGTTAAACGGTGAGATCATTCCCCAGGGCGCCAAAAACGAGGCGCTTCAGGTAATTTGCGCCTGCCTGCTTACCTCCGGAAAAGTCACCATTCACAATATTCCCGACATCCGTGATGTAAACAAACTGATCGAATTGCTGGAAGCCATCGGGGTGAAAGTATTAAAAACAGGGACCTCCTCCTTTACCTTTGAAGCAGAAGAGCTGAATTTCGATTATCTTCAAACCAGGGATTTTCGCGACAAAGTGGGCAGCCTCCGCGGATCCATCATGATCCTCGGACCGATGCTTGCCCGATATGGTAAAGGATTCGTATATATTCCCGGAGGGGATAAAATCGGCCGCCGCCGGCTCGATACACATTTCCTCGGACTCCAGAAACTTGGAGCAAATTTCGAATATCATCCCCGGGAACAATTGTTCACCGTTACATCCTCCGGACTCAGGGGGGCATACATGCTGCTCGATGAAGCATCGGTAACCGGGACGGCGAACATCCTGATGGCGGCCGTGATGGCGGAAGGAACTACAACGATTTTCAACGCTGCCTGCGAACCCTATATTTCCCAGCTGTGCAAAATGCTGGTCTCCATGGGCGCCATGATTGAAGGGATCGGGTCAAACCTCCTCTCAATTACCGGGGTTGCGGCACTGCATGGTTGTGAACACACCCTTTTATCAGACATGATTGAAGTTGGGAGCTTCATCGGCCTCGCCGCCATGACCCGGTCGGAAATCACCATCAAAAATGTCAATTACAGCCAGCTCGGACTGATTCCCGAAGTATTTAAACGCATGGGTATCAAAATCGAAAAACGGGATGACGACCTCTACATACCTGCACAGGAACACTATGAAGTTGAATCCTTCATGGATGGCTCCATCATGACCATCGCCGATGCCCCATGGCCGGGTTTTACCCCCGACCTGATCAGCATTGTACTGGTCATCGCCACTCAGGCAAAAGGGAGTGTCCTTATCCATCAGAAAATGTTCGAAAGCCGGCTTTTTTTTGTCGACAAACTCATTGACATGGGGGCCAAAATCATCCTCTGCGACCCGCACCGGGCAACAGTGATAGGGCTCGACCATCAATACCAGCTCAGGGGGATCCGCATGTCCTCCCCCGATATCCGCGCCGGTGTGGCACTCTTGATCTCTGCATTGTCAGCAGAAGGAACAAGCATCATCGACAACATTGAACAGATTGATCGCGGTTACCAGGAAATTGACCTCCGGCTTCAAAAACTCGGAGCCAGAATCCGCCGGATCAATGGCTGACAATTTGTCGCACACAATCAACTGGCAGGTTTTTTGTAACCGTCAAGCCGAAGTAAATTCGAATACTACTTTTTTATGATGCGCAGAAGCAAAAAAAACGAAAAGGAGAAGATGAACAATAGCAGTGCACCCAACCATGTTCCAGAAGAGATCGTAGACCTGGAATCACCGGACAATGGTCCAATTGCAGAAAGTACCGCGACCAATCTCAATCCGCTGCCCGAATTGGGAACGGAAAGTCAATATGCCGAACTCAATGATAAATATCTTCGGCTTTATTCGGATTTTGACAATTTCCGGAAACGGACGTTGAAAGAGAAGATAGAAAGCAGTAAATATGCATCCGCAGATATCATTATCAAATTGCTACCGGTTGTTGATGATTTTGAACGGGCCATGAAGGCTTTTGATGCCACCCCCGATGCGGGACAGGCTGCCAGGGATGGGATGGTGCTGATATACAACAAATTTATCTCCGTCCTGCAGCAACAAGGCCTCGCACCAATGCGAACAGCAGGTGAGTCGTTTGACACCGATTTTCATGAAGCTATCACCAACATCCCGGCTCCCACTCCCGAATTAAAAGGGAAGGTAGTCGACGAGGTTGAAAAAGGATACCTCCTGAACGGGAAAGTGATCAGGTATGCAAAAGTGGTGGTTGGAAATTAACGATACAATATGTCGAAAAGAGATTATTACGAAATACTGGAAGTCAGTAAAGACGCATCGCCTGAAGAGTTGAAAAAGGCCTACCGGAAGCAGGCCATCAAATTTCATCCTGATAAGAACCCCGGGAAAAAAGACACCGAGGAAAAGTTCAAGGAAGCGGCCGAGGCTTATGAGGTTTTAAGTGACCCGAACAAGCGTAAAAAGTATGACCAGTATGGACATGCCGGCATGGGTAATGGCGGATTTGGCGGTGGCGGAATGAACATGGAGGATATTTTCAGCCACTTCGGTGATATATTCGGCGGCGGTGGCGGGAACGATCCCTTCAGTTCTTTCTTTGGCGGGGGGGGCGGCGGAAGAAGAGGAAAAACGGTGAACCGGGGTTCCAATCTTCGTGTAAAAGTCAAACTGACCCTGGAAGAAATCGCCCATGGTGTTGAAAAAAAAATCAAGGTAAACAAATATCTGACGTGCAATACATGTAAAGGCACTGGTGCCCGGGGAGGGAGTTCGTTTTCAACCTGCTCCACCTGCCGCGGTTCCGGTCATGTGTCGCGTGTCCAATCCACTTTCCTCGGACAGATGCAAACCACGCAAACCTGTCCCAATTGCGGTGGCGAAGGACAGATCATCACCGATAAATGCACCGATTGCGCAGGCAACGGGGTAGTAAAAGGTGAAGAGGTGATCTCCATCCGGATCCCTGCCGGGGTATCCGAAGGTATGCAGCTCTCCATGGGAGGTAAAGGCAATGCTGCAGCCCGTGGTGGGGTCGCAGGCGACCTGCTTATACAGATCGAAGAAATTGCCCACGACCAGTTTGAACGCGACGGGAACAACCTCCTGTACGAATATTATATCACTTTTACCGAGGCGGCACTCGGCAGCAATGCTGAAGTTCCGACCATCGACGGAAAGGTCAAAATAAAAATCGAACCCGGCACGCAAAGCGGAAAAGTGTTGCGCTTGCGCGGTAAAGGGCTTACCAGCATCAATGGTTATGAGGGAAAAGGCGACCTGCTGATCAGCATCGTCATCTGGACACCCAAAACATTGTCAAAAGAGGAAAAGATTATTCTGGAAAAATTAGGCAATTCCGACAATTTCAAACCTTCACCCGGGGCACATGATAAAAATATTTTTTCCCGGATGAAAGACCTGTTTGAACAATAACAATCAATCATGGATCTATTTTCAGCGCAGGGCGTTTCCAAACAGTATGCGAACCACAAAGCCCTTGACAAAGTAAGCATCGATGTTCCTGAAAGCCATATTTTCGGACTTCTGGGGCCAAACGGAGCCGGGAAAACAACCCTTATCCGCATCATCAATCAAATCATCGCCCCCGATGAAGGTGAACTCTACTTCATGGGACGAAAACTCCGTCCAAACGATATCGCACAGATAGGTTACCTGCCTGAAGAACGCGGATTGTATAAAAAAATGACGGTGGGCGAACAGTCAATGTATCTTGCACAACTCAAAGGTCTCAGCCATCACGAAGCTCAAAAGCGCCTGAAATACTGGTTTGAGAAGTTTGAGATCAGGGGTTGGTGGAACAAGAAGGTTGAGGAACTTTCAAAGGGGATGCAACAGAAAGTCCAGTTCCTGGTTACCATCATCCATGAACCTAAACTGCTCATCTTCGACGAGCCCTTCAGCGGCTTTGACCCGATCAACGCCAGCATTATGAAAGATGAGATCCTTGCGCAGAAAGAAAAAGGGGCCACGATCATTTTTTCAACACACAATATGTCCTCCGTAGAACAACTTTGTGACGATATAGCACTCATTAACCGCTCAAAAGTGGTCCTGAACGGGACCGTCAGGAATATTAAAAAAACCTACAAAACAAACACCTTCGGGCTGAGTTACAGCGACTACGAGGGTGACCTTCATTCAATTCTCCCGGCAGAATTCCAGGTTCTTTCAGAGAACAAGGATATTGACCATCACCATGTCCTTATCAAACTCCCGGCCGAAGCAACACCCAACGATCTCCTGAGAGTCATGTTGCCCTTCGTTACGATTTACAAGGTCAGCGAACAGATCCCCAGTATGAACGATATTTTCATCCAGGCAGTTACCCAGCAAACACCCCAACCCGTAACGCACGATTGACATGAATAAAATCTTCCTCATCATACGGAGAGAGTACCTCACCCGTGTCAGAAAACGCTCTTTTATTGTCATGACCATCCTGGGTCCACTGCTGATGGCAGCTACCATTGTGGTTCCCATCTACCTGGCCACCCGCAACGATGAAACGAAAACGGTGGCAGTACTGGACGAAACAGGGATTTTTTATGAGAAATTCAAAGATTCCGACAATATCCGGTTCCATTATCTTGTGAGCGACATTGCAACGGCAAAGGCCAATTTTTCGAAGAGCAATGATCATGCGTTGCTGTTCATCCCGAAGACAGAGGTAACCTTTCCCACCAATGCCATCCTGTACTCAGAAAAAAGTGTCAGCATAAACGTCACATCCTATATCAGGAATGTGATGAGCAAACAGATCGAGGAGCTGAAACTCCAGGCACAACTCAAAGAACTTCAAACGGATAAAAAAGAGCCGGTTGTCATAGATGACATCATGCGCTCTATAAAAACTTCGGTGGATATCAACACCATGAAAATCGGGGAAGATGGCAAGGAATCAAAAAGTTACACCGAAATCAACATGGCGCTTGGCATGTTTGCCGGCATTCTCATCTATTTCTTCATATTCCTGTTCGGTGCACAGGTGATGCGCGGTGTAATCGAAGAAAAAACCAGCCGGATCGTAGAGGTGATCATCTCTTCGGTAAAACCTTTTCAGCTGATGATGGGCAAAATCATTGGAGTAGGCCTGGTCGGACTTACCCAATTCCTGCTTTGGGTGATACTCACCGCCGGGATTGTGACCGTGGTCACCACGACAATGACCTCCAGGGATGGGAAAAAAGCAACGACAGAACAAATATTAAACCAGAAAACCACTATAAATCCGGATGTTTCAAAGGAAATTGCATCGCAAAATCCATCTTCCGGAGGAATGGGTGATGTGATGGAGGCGATCAATTCAGTGAACTTTCCTGTGATGATCCTTGCCTTTATCTTTTTCTTTGTGGTAGGGTACCTCCTCTACGCGGCACTCTTCGCAGCAATCGGAGGGGCTGTTGACAGTGAAGCTGATACCCAGCAATTCATGTTCCCTGTCACCATCCCGCTCATCCTTTCCATTGTCATGGCCCAGTTTATCATCAGGGATCCCGATGGCCCGGTGGCCTTCTGGCTTTCCATCTTCCCGCTCACCTCACCGGTTATCATGATGATCAGGATTCCATTTGGAGTTCCTTACATCCAGGTCATTCTTTCAATGGTCCTGCTTTTGCTCGGATTCCTGGGTACAACATGGATCGCCGGCAGGATCTACCGCACCGGCATCCTCATGTATGGAAAGAAAGTCAGTTACAGGGAAATGTGGAAGTGGATAAAGTACAGTTGATTTACTTATCCAGCATTTTTGTCCATTCGTATTTTTTACGCTTTTTCCAGTCCCCTTTGTGATAAACGTAACTGGCGATGAGGGGCAAAACGCTGGTTGCCTCAGCATAAACCATTTTTTCGTAAACGGTCTCCACCTTACCCCAGCTTGCAGCCTCCTTCAGGGTCGAACTGGAACAGGCACCATCTCTTGAATCGGCCACGGTGATCTGTACGGCATATTTATGCATCGGAACCTCTTTACCAAGCACTTCGGCACAAATAACGGTATCCTGAACGAAATTTTTCGGCACCCCGCCCCCGATCATGAAAAGTCCTGAAGTTTTTGCAGCCATTTTGATCTTCGTCAGTTCGAGGAAATCCTTGACGGAATCGATGGAAACGTGTTTTTCAGGATGATCCCACTGATGCTTTACGAGGCCGAAACCAGCGCTGCTGTCGCTGAATGCAGGGCAGAAAATGGGAACATTGTGCTCGTAACAGGTCTGAACAAGAGATTCTTTCTTTTTGGAATTTTTCACGAGCCATTTACCCATTTCACGGATAAATTCACGGGATGAATATGGCCGCGGGTCAAGGGTGTTGGCAATAATATTGATGGTAGCGTCGCAATTCTGGAGCTCTTCTTCATCAATATAGGTATCATAAATCCGGTCGATGTAGTTGGCGCGCAACTCTTTGTCATCGGCATAGGGAGTTCCTTTGTAATGCTTGTAACCCAGTGCTTCAAAAAAGTCCATGTCAACGATGGAGGCACCTGTGGCAACAATGGCGTCGATCATGTTGTTCTTTACCATGTCAACATAAACCTGCATGCAACCGGCCGCACTGGTACTGCCGGCAAGGGTAAGGAATACAGTACATCCTTTATCGTTGATCATCAGGTTCAGGATATCTGCGGCGGAGGCAGTATCCCTTGAAGTGAACGACATATCCCGCATGGCATCAATAATCATGGTCGAGTCGATCGACTTGATATCGATGTGCTTCACCTGTTCTTTTAAAATCGATTTTTTACTCTTTTTCATCGCAGTAATTTTTGTCAAAAATAACAATTTATTTGGTTTGCAAACAGTTTTAGTATCCTAGAATTTTCAGCATGGATTTGAAACTCTGCTCCTTGGACCATAATTTCGTTGTGATTTCATCTGTATCCTCGTCAATGTCTATCAAAACATGTTTGGGGGCGGGAATCAGGCAATGCTGGATGCCACCGTAACCGCCGATCGCCTCCTGGTAAGCCCCGGTATGGAACATTCCGATATACTGGGGTTCGCTTTGATTAAACCTGGGCAGGTAAACTGCATTGCTGTGTTCTTCAGCATTGTAGAAATCCTCGCTGTCGCAGGTAAGCCCGCCGAGAAACACCCTTTCATATTCCACATCCCAGTTATTGATCGCCAAAAGGATGAATTTCTGATTGATGGCCCAGGTATCCGGCAGGGTATTCATAAAGGAACTGTCGATCATATTCCAGATTTCCCGGTCGTTTTGCCGTTTTTGGTCAATGATCGAATAAAGAACTGCACCACTTTCACCAACTGTAAACGATCCGAATTCAGTAAAGATATCAGGTTCCGGAACTTCATTTCGCTCGCATATGTTTTGAATCTGGGCAATAATCTCTTCGGCCATGTATTCATAATCATAAACAAACTCAAGCGAGTTCTTGATCGGCAACCCTCCTCCGATATTCAAGGCAGTGAGTTCGGGACATAATTTTTTCAGGTCGCAATAGACCTGGACACTCTTGGTCAACTCATTCCAGTAGTAGGCTTTATCCTTTATCCCCGTATTGATGAAGAAGTGGAGCATCTTCAACTCAAATTTGGGATTGTCCTTGATTTTTTCAAGGAAATAGGGTACGATGTCATTATACCGGATGCCCAGTCGCGAGGTATAGAAATCGAACTTGGGCTCCTCTTCAGAAGCGATGCGGATACCCAGTTTCACCTTGTGTTGTATCTCCTGCTCAATTTTTTCCAGTTCAAAAATATTATCCAGCACCGGGATCACATTTGTAAAGCCATTGTTTACCAGGTTTACAATGTTCTCAATGTACATGGGCCGTTTGAAACCGTTGCAGATGATATAGCGGTCCTTGTTAAAGAGCCCCCGTTCGGCCAGGTCTTCAATAATATTGATATCGAATGCCGATGAGGTTTCCAGGTGGACCTCATTCTTAAGCACCTCCTCCAGGACGAAGCTGAAGTGTGAACTCTTGGTGCAGTAACAATAGTGGTAATCGCCCTGGTAATCTACTTTGGCCATCGCAACATTGAACAATCGTTTCGCTCGCAGGATCTGGGAACTGATCTTGGGCAGATAGCTTATTTTAAGGGGTGTTCCATACTGCTTGATGATGTCCATCAGGGGAACTTTATGAAAATAAAGTTCATTATCAACAACTTCAAATTCCGGTTGGGGAAATTCGAAAGTTTGTTCAATCAGATCAATATATTTGTTTTTCATCTCCCGGTATTAAAATGTAAACTACATGGATGAGACAATTTTGAGCAATGTAACTCACTTGAATCCTGAAATAATTTGCAAATTTACTTCATTTGAATGTACAAAATAAATGATTCGCTTAAAATTTTGACCAGTTTACCGAAGAGTTTATAATTTTGGAGTGAAAATCGGCACAAAGTAAGTGACAAATTACAAGTGACAAATGACAAATGACAAATGGTAAAAGGAGTCAAAACAATGGTTTTATGAGTAATCATGCAGCCCTGGAAGAACTTCTTCTGGAAACATCGAGGCGGAATACAGACTTCGTTGCAGATCTGATCTACAAAAGACCGGAATTATTTGAGGATCTCTTCGGAATTTTTGCCGGTAACGTTGAGCCTGTCAGCCGGAGAGCTGCCTGGGTGGTGGATACTGTTTCAGAAAAATCCCCGGGGCTGATAGAATCTCACCTCGGCGAACTTATTGGATTGCTTTCAAAATTCGGTCACGGCGCACTCAAACGCCATTCCTTACGAATCCTTGCCCGTTCGCCTCTTCCAATGGAGACCAATCTGGGAGAGCTGATCAGGATCTGTTTTGAATGGCTGCTGTCGCCCAAAGAAGCAATTTCGGTCAAAGTTCACTGCATGGAAATCCTGTACAGGGTATCCCAAAAAGAGCCTGATCTGAAAAACGAGCTGGCTGATTCCATTGAATGGCGCATGAACGAAGAGAATCCGGGATTCAGAAGCAGGGGTCAGAAAATTCTGAAAAAACTCAATTCCGAAATCAATAAAGTCACAAAACCAGGATAAATCAGGTGTTTTGACCACAATTCAAATCTGATTATTAATTATATTGGTTATTCCCAAGTAATTTTATAAATTTGCACCCTCAAAAAAAAGCATAAGAGATACAATCCATTTTAAATTCAGAACTCATGCAGCACAAAGGCGTTGTTAAATTTTTTGCGATCACCTTCATTTTGGTTTGTTTATTCCAGCTATCGTTCACATTCATCAGCTACTATTATTCCGGCAAATCCGACGATTACGCCAATTCCCCCCAGGTGAAAACGATGGCCAAGAAGTTGGCGCTAGGTAATCCACTCAAGGAAGAATACTATTACGACTCGATTTCCAAATCGCGGTTGGAATATTTCAATGATTCCATGGCCTCGGTCAACGTTTACAATATTCTCCTGAAGAAATATACGTTGAAGGATGTTCGTGAACGCGAAATCAATCTGGGTCTTGACCTTAAAGGAGGTATGAATGTTACCATGGCTGTGTCAGTGCCGGATGTGATTCGCGCCCTCTCAGGTTACAACCAGGATCCCACTTTTTTAAAAGCGCTGAAAAAATCAATTGACAAGGAAAAGTCCAGTACCCGTGACTTTGTTGATCTCTTTGCCGAATCATTCAAGGAAACCGATCCCAACGCCAAACTTGCCGCGATATTCAATACCGTGGAGTTGAAGGATAAGATCAATTACAACTCCACGAACGATGAGGTGATCAAGGTCATCCGCGATGAAAGCAACGCAGCCATCGACCGCACCTATAATATCCTTACCACCCGTATTGACCGTTTCGGTGTTGTTCAGCCGAACATTCAAAGGTTGCAGACCGCCGGGCGTATCCTCATTGAACTTCCGGGCATCAAAGATCCTGAACGTGTACGCAAACTGCTGCAGGGTACCGCACAACTTGAATTTTGGGAAACATACCAGTTTCCCGACCTCCAGCCGTTTTTTACGGAAGCAAATACCAAGCTGACCTCCATCCTCTCTGCAAAACAGGATTCAACCAAGGCCGACAGTTCCCTGAAATCAGATACTGCTGCCACAGCTAAATCAATTGCATCAAAACAGACCATTGCCGAGAAAAAGGAAACAGTAAAAAAAGGGGAAGCCGCCAAATCCGACACCTCCAAAGGAAATGCCCTGTTGAAACAACTTGACAAGGACACCTCAAAAGCATCCGCGGCAAACAAGCAAAAAGAATCATTCGAAGTATATGCCAAGAAAAACCCCCTGTTTGCATATCTGAACCCTGCCATTTACCAGAATAAGGATGGTCAGTATGTGGCTGGTAAAACAGCGATGGTAGGACGGGCATTCATCAAGGATACCGCGAGAATCAACAACATGCTGCGGGTAACCAAAAGCATGTTCCCCCGCGACATGAAACTTGCCTGGACAGTCAAACCCCGGTCGGAAGCCAAGGATGTACTTGAACTCGTCGCCTTAAAAGTAACTTCCCGTGATGGGTCGCCGGCACTGGGCGGTGATGTCATCGTGGCGGCACGGCAGGATTATGACCAGAACGGACGCGTTGAAGTTTCGATGTCGATGAACAGCGAGGGTGCCCGCATCTGGAAAAGGCTTACCGGCGAAAATATCGGGAAACAGGTAGCCATCGTTCTTGACGGTTATGTATACAGCTACCCCAATGTAAATGGTGAAATCCCCAACGGCATGTCGTCCATCACCGGTGGAGAAATGACCGTGGAAGAGGCACTTGACCTTGCAAACATCCTGAAAGCCGGAAAACTTCCGGCCCCCGCCCGGATCGTTGCAGAAGAAGTTGTTGGACCTTCACTCGGACAGGAATCCATCAACGCAGGTCTGCTCTCTTTCATCATCGCGTTCATAGGTGTTCTGATCTTCATGTCGCTCTATTATAATGGTGCGGGACATGTGGCTGATATCGCCCTGTTTGCCAACGTATTTTTCCTTTTTGGTGTTCTGGCTTCGATTGGTGCGGTTCTCACGCTTCCCGGTATCGCCGGTATCGTGCTGACCCTGGCTATGGCAGTTGACTCAAACGTTATCATCTATGAACGAATGCGTGAAGAAATAAGGGCGGGCAAAGGCATGCGCCTGGTGGTAAAAGACGGTTTCCACCATGCATTATCCGCCATCATTGACGGTCACGTCACCACCATCCTCACGGGTATCGTACTTTATATTTTCGGATCAGGCCCTGTACAAGGGTTTGCGACAACACTGGTCATCGGTTTGCTCCTGTCACTGTTCTCATCGATCTTCATCGCCCGACTTGTTTTCGAATGGATGCTCGACAGGAACATGAACATTACCACCGGGAACAGGATCACCATGAACCTCTTCCAGAACATCAAAATCGACTTTATCGGATTGAGGAAAAAAATGTACATTCTCTCACTGGCTATCATTGTCCCCGGCCTGATCAGTCTTGCAGTTCGCGGGCTGGACCCCGGACTCGATTTTACAGGTGGACGCAGTTTCATTGTCCGTTTCGACCAGAATGTATCTACCAACGATATCCGCGAATCACTTCGCAAGGCATTTGGCGAATCACCTGAAGTAAAAACCTTCGGACCTAAAAACCAGGTTAAGATCACCACCAAATTCATGATCAATGAACGTGGCATTCAATCGGATTCGATTGTCAGCAACCGGTTGTTTGACGGGGTGAAGGGATTTTACAAAATGCCGATCACCATGGCTGACTTTAAGGCAAACATCCCCGGGAAAATCGTCGGAGAACTTAGTTCACAGCGCGTCGACCCTACCATTTCTTACTCCCTGATCTGGAAAGCTTTCATGGCCGTTCTCTTCTCCCTTGTGATCATCTTCATTTATATTGCCCTTCGTTTTAAAAACTGGCAATTCGGACTCGGTGGTGTTACGGCACTTTTCCATGATTCCCTGATCATTATAGGGGTATTTTCCCTGTTCTACGGAATATTGCCCTTTGGCATGGAGGTTGATCAGTCGTTCATTGCCGCGCTGCTTACCATCATCGGATACTCCATCATGGATACGGTTATCATCTTTGACAGGATCCGTGAATACAGGGCACTTTATCCCAAACGGGAACTCAGTCTCAACATCAATGCCGCTATTAACAGCACGCTTGGCCGAACCATTAATACTTCAGGCGTTACATTGATCGTGTTGATCATCATCTTTATTTTCGGTGGTGAAGTACTTCGCGGGTTTACTTTCGCCCTGATCGTCGGGGTTGTCATCGGAACCTATTCCTCCGTATTTAACGCGACACCGGTTGCTTATGACATTTTAATGTGGCAGCAGCGCCGCAGGGAAAAGAAAGAACTGGCAACTGTAAAAACAAAAACCAGATAATTTTTTCAGATTCCATTGAAAAATGGCTGTCCCAATGCAAGGGGATAGCCATTTTTTTTTAATCCTACATCAGACTTTTATCTATATTTGTGCGTTAATTAGGCAATCCAAATTGCGTATACATGCGTTACCCGGTTTTATTCCTGCTTATTCTTGTTTTCCTGGCCTCTGCGTCGGATTCTTTTGCACAGAATAAATATTCCAAAGCTGCAGATGCAGCCTATGCCGACCAGATGTTTTTCATGGCACTGCAGAAATATCAGAAAGCATATACGAAGGTTAAAAACAACAAGGCGGAACGCGACAGGATATCGCTGCGAATTGCAGAATGCTACCGGATGATGAATAACACCAAAAAAGCCGAATCATCCTATAAAAGACTGGTAAATAATGCTCCTTACATCAAAGACAACCCTAAAATCCTGCTTTTTTATGCAGATATGCTGAAAGCAAATGGCAACTATGAAGAGGCAATCAAACAGTACAAGGCCTACAAGGAGTCAGGTCCTGCCGACCCCCGGGCCGACATGGGGATTGCAACGTGCACTGAAGCAAAGGTATGGATAGAGAACCCGACAAAATACACCGTGAAATGGGAAAAAATGCTTAATTCCAAGGAAGATGACTTTGCATCTTCCTATGCAGATAAAAAATACAATTCCATCATTTTCACATCCGATCGCAATGGAGCCAAGGGGAGAGATGTTGACAACTGGACAGGGCTCGGGTTTTCCGACCTTTTTCTTTCACGCATCGACCATAAAGGCGACTGGAGCAAACCAGTCCTGGCCGACGAAGGCGGAATGATCAACACAAAAGCAAATGACGGTGTTGGTCAGTTTAACTCAAGATTTTCCTCCTTTTACTTTACACGTTGCTGGAATGAACCGAAGCGTAAAAACGGTTGCGCCATCATGAAAACCAGCCGTCAGGGCGGAACAAACTGGTCGGAACCGGAAAAAGTTGAATTGGGAGGCGATTCCTCCACCATTATGGGGCACCCGAGTGTCTCCTCTGATGAGACTATCTTTTTTTCGGCTGATCTACCGGGTGGATTTGGCGGGAAGGATATCTGGATGGCCAAACGGGAGAAAAAAGGAGGCAAATATGTGAAAGTAAATCTTGGCCCGTCAATCAATACGGCGGGTGATGAACTTTTCCCGTTTATCCGCAACGACAGCATCCTCTATTTTGCATCCAATGGTCTGCCTGGCATGGGGGGACTGGACATCTTTGTGAGCACCCGGTGCAAATCAGGCACTGCAAACACCTATCAATGGCAGAGTCAGATAAATAATAAATCGTTCACCAATGCCGATGGCTCAACCAATTACCAGTGGCAAAGTTCCCTTGACAACAAAGCTTTTACAAATGCAAATGGAGCTACCACCGCTGCGTATATACCTGGTGGGGCCATGACAACCGACCATTGGTCGCGGCCCATAAATCTGAGATCGCCCATCAATTCACCTGCTGACGACTTTGGTATCATTTTCAACGGAGACGAATTGGAACAAGGTCTTTTTTCTTCCAACCGCCCCGGTGGAAAAGGGAGAGATGATATTTACTCCTTTGTCATCCCGCCCGTATATTATACGCTTGAAGGAATCATTACCGACGACCGGACCCTGCAGCCGGTTGCCGGGGCAAAGGTCAGGATTGTCGGAACAGATGGACGGGCGTTTGAATATAATTCGGACGAAAAGGGCCATTACGGGTTTAACAAAATGCAGATCCTGGCAAATACCACGTATGATATTCTCGTGACAAAAAAGGACTACTTCAATGAGAAAGGCAGGGAAACCACGGTGGGGATTGAACACAGTAAGGACCTCGTCCGTAATTTCGTTTTACGTCCCATCCCCAGGAAACCAGTCGTTTTACCTGATATTCTTTATGACCTGGCAAAATGGGATTTGAAACCTCAGTACCGTGACTCTTTGCAGGGATTGATAGAAACACTCGATGCCAACGAGAACATCGTGATCGAACTTGCTTCGCACACCGATTCACGCGACAGTGACGAACGCAATGACATTCTTTCTCAAAAACGGGCGCAAAGCGTTGTGGATTACCTTATTTCACGTGGAATTGATCCCGACCGTCTTGTTGCGAAAGGCTATGGAGAGCGGGCTCCCCGGACACTCAATAAAGATGTTACCAGGGAAGGATATACATTCAAGGTTGGAACCGTACTGAATGATTCAGTGATTAACCTTTTGCCAAATACGAGTGTTAAAGAGGCCGCACATCAGCTAAACAGGCGCAGTGAATTCTCTATCCTCAGGAATGACTTTATCCCGAAAACCAAAATAACCAAAAACGCCCCTGCAACAAAAATTGAGGTGGTGGTAAAACCGGAAGAGAACAATGTGCCATTTAAGAAAACCAAAGATGGTTCCCGGCAGGCAACCTGCTATATCAATGGTATCACCACCGACTTCGTATTTGATGTAAAGGAGAAGGATGTCTTTATTTCACCGGTTCTAACAATGAAACTGCTTAAAGACGGGGTAATCGACAAAATGAGTTTTGACGGCGATCCTACTAAAATTCTCGGGGAAGGCGCTGTGGCTGACAAAGCAGTTGTTACACTCAAGGAGGTCAGGATCGGTAAAAACATCGTAAAGGATGTAAAAGCTACTGTCAATAAAAAAATCCAGTCCATGCAATTCGGAGACACCCTGCTTAAGAAGTTTGGCAGGTACAATGTGGATGATGCAACTTCGGAGATCATCTTCGAATGATCTCCCCCGGCCGATATGAACAGCGTGGTGTTTCCTCATCCAAGGAAGATGTTCATGCAGCGATCAAAGACATAGACAAAGGATTGTTTCCAAAGGCATTCTGCAAAATTGTTCCGGATTTTTTGGGGGGAGATGAGGCCTGGTGCAACATCATGCATGCTGATGGTGCCGGAACAAAATCATCCCTGGCATATCTCTACTGGAAGGAGACCGGGGATCTCTCGGTCTGGCGTGGCATTGCCCAGGATGCCATTGTGATGAACCTTGATGACCTGCTCTGTGTGGGAGCCACCGATAACATCCTGCTTTCTTCTACCATTGGCAGGAATAAAAACCTGGTCCCTGCCGAAGTCATCTCTGAGATCATCAAAGGAACGGAAGATTTTCTTGCAAAAATGCGCCTTCTGGGAATAGGCATCTGGTCAACCGGAGGGGAAACCGCAGATGTTGGCGACCTGGTGCGGACCATCATCGTAGATTCCACGGTCAGTTGCCGTATGAAAAGATCCGGGGTTATTGACAATGGCCGGATAAGTCCGGGTGATGTCATTGTCGGTCTCGCCTCCTCAGGTAAAGCCAGTTATGAGGATGTTTACAACGGGGGGATGGGCAGCAACGGGCTCACCTCGGCCCGTCATGACGTGTTGAACAAATCCTATGCGACCCGCTTCCCCGAAAGTTTCGACCCAGGAATACCCGGAAATCTGATCTACACCGGGAAAAAAAACCTGACGGAACCTTCCGGGGTTTCCGGAATTGACATAGGGAAACTGATCTTATCCCCTACCCGTACCTATGCACCGGTTGTCAGGAAAATTCTGGACCTGCACAGGCAGCATATCCACGGGATGGTTCATTGCAGCGGAGGCGGGCAGACCAAAATTTTACATTTCACAGAAAACCTGCATGTCGTTAAAGACAACATGTTCCCCGTTCCTCCGCTTTTCAGGCTCATCCAGCTGGAATCAGGGGCCTCCCCGGAAGAGATGTACCGGGTTTTTAACATGGGACACCGGCTTGAGTTTTATGTTCCGCAGGATATTGCCCGGTCAGTTGTTGAAATAGCCATGGACTTCAACATCGAGGCACAAATCATCGGTCATTGTGAACCCTGTTCCTCAAAAAAGCTCACCATCCGCTCTGATTCCGGAGATTTCGGGTATTATTCATAGAGGGTTATCCGGAGGGATTCGCATCCTGCTTCGACTCTGCATGCCTGTTTTGAACGAGACGAGGCCTGACAAGGCGTTTGCCGGATTGGCCCGAAATGTTTACCTTTGCAAACCCATTCAACTTTACACATGCTAGAGAAATTAGAGGCGATAAAAGTACGTTACGAAGACATTCAGGTACAAATGAATGAACCTTCGGTGATGAGTGATATGAAGAATTATATCAAGCTCAACAAAAATTACAAGGAGCTTCAGCCTATTATGGAGGCTTTTGAAGTATATAAAACGATCCTGTCAAACATCGACCATGCCAAAGATATCATCCACAATGAGAAAGATGAGGAGTTTCGCACCATGGCCAAGGAGGAGCTGAATATTCTTACTGCAGAGAAAGATAAAATTGAAGAGGATATCCGGATGATGCTGATTCCTGCCGATCCTGAAGATGGTAAAAATGCAGTCATCGAAATCCGCGCAGGAACCGGCGGGGACGAAGCAAGTATTTTTGCCGGCGACCTCTACCGGATGTATTGCAAATTCTCGGAAGCAAAACGCTGGAAGGTGGAACTGGTCGATTTTACAGAGGGAACCATGGGTGGATTTAAAGAGATCATCTTCAATATTATGGGAGAGAATGTGTACGGACTTATGAAATATGAGTCGGGCGTACACCGGGTGCAGCGCGTTCCTCAAACCGAAACGCAGGGACGGGTGCATACTTCAGCAGCCACCGTGGCTGTTCTGCCTGAAGCAGATGAGTTTGATGTCGAGATAAAGCAATCGGATGTGCGGAAAGACACCTTTTGTTCTTCCGGTCCTGGCGGACAATCTGTCAACACAACCTATTCCGCCATACGGCTAACCCACATTCCTTCTAACATCGTCGTATCCTGCCAGGATGAAAAGTCACAAATCAAGAATTTCGAAAAGGCAATGAAAGTTTTGCGCACCAGGCTATATGAACTGGAACATCAGAAATATCTTGATGAAATATCAAAAAAACGCAAAACCATGGTCTCCACCGGAGACCGCTCCGCAAAGATCCGCACTTACAATTACCCCCAGAGCCGCGTGACTGATCACCGCATCAACATGACCCTCTATAACCTGCCTGTTGTGCTTGATGGTGATGTCGAGCCTTTGATTGAAGCGCTGCAGCTTGCTGAAAATGCGGAGAGGCTGAAAGAAGCCGGAACCAATTAAGGCTACCGGAATCTGATGATTTTAAACTCGTCCTCTGCCATGAGCAAGATAAATCGTAAATCGTAAATCGTAAATCGTAAATCGTAAATCGTAAATTTTTATTAAATGACCCGTGCTGACCTTATCAACCTTATCACAGGGAAAAAGTCATTTCTCTGCATCGGGCTTGACACTGATCTGACAAAGGTTCCATCGCATCTATTGGCCCTGGAAGATCCCATTTTTGAGTTTAACAAGTCCATCATCGATGCCACCCATGATCTTGCGATCGCCTACAAACCCAATTTCGCATTTTATGAATGCTATGGCACAAAGGGCTGGCTGAGTCTCACAAAGACCATCCGGTATCTAAACGATGCATATCCGGGGCAGTTGTTCACCATTGCCGATGCAAAAAGGGGAGACATCGGAAACACGTCACAGCAATACGCCAGGGCCATGTTTGACCCTGCTTCATCAGGCATGAACTTTGATGCAGTTACAGTTGCGCCATACATGGGTGAAGACTCCGTAAAACCCTTTCTTTCTTATCCCGGAAAATGGATTATTCTCCTGGCTCTTACATCCAACAAGGGAGCTGCCGATTTCCAGTTCTACGGGAATGGCAACCAGAAGCTCTTCGAGCAGGTGCTGACAAAATCGCAGTTGTGGGGGAGCAACGAAAACACCATGTATGTTGCCGGGGCCACCCGGGCCGAGATGCTCGGTGACATCCGGAAAATCGTACCGGATCATTTTTTGCTTGTTCCGGGTGTTGGTGCCCAGGGTGGCAGTTTACAGGAGGTTGCAAAATACGGGCTCAACCGTGATTGCGGACTGATCGTCAACTCCTCAAGAAATATCATCTATGCTTCGAATGGCGCTGATTTCGCTGAAAAAGCAAGGAGCGAGTCGATCCGGATACAACAAGAGATGGAACAAATTCTGAAAAAAGGCGGAATCATTTAATCCCGCCTGGTCTGAAGTTCCAAAATCCTATTCCACAATGGTGATCCAGCCATGTGTGTCCGGCTCAAGTCCTTCCTGGATCCCTTTGAGTTTACTGTATAGCTTCTGTGATATGGTACCGGGCTGGCCGTTTTTACAAAATTTATATTCTTTCCCTGTGTCGCGGTCGTGGATCATGCAGATGGGTGAAATAACAGCAGCCGTGCCACATGCGCCAACTTCTTCGAACTCCCCCAGCTCCTCCACGGGAACATGACGTTGTTCCACTTTCATTCCCATCTCTGCTGCCAGAACGCGCAACGACATGTTGGTGATGGATGGGAGAATGGAAGTTGAGTCGGGCGTAATATAGGTATTGTCTTTAATGCCGAAGAAATTAGCCGGACCGGCTTCATCGATGTATTTTTTCTCCCGGGCATCCAGGAAAATACAGGAGGCAAAACCATCCTGATGAGCCCGCTGGCCTGCGCGCAAACTCGCGGCATAGTTTCCCCCTACTTTGATATGACCGGTCCCCAGGGGCGCCGCACGGTCAAAATCGCGAACGATCTGCATTTTCACAGGATTGAACCCCTCCTTGAAGTATGGACCGACCGGGCCGACGAAGACCATGAACATATATTCCTTGGCAGGGCTCACACCCACCTGTGCACCGGTACCAATCAACAATGGGCGTATGTAAAGAGAAGCTCCTTCACCATAAGGTGGTACATATTTCAAATTTAATTTTACAGCTTTAATGACCACTTCAGTAAATAATTCAACCGGAACTTCCGCCATCATTACTCCCTCTGCGGATTTAATCATCCGTTTGGCATTTTCCTCCAACCGGAAAATCCTGATCTTTCCATCCTTGCCTGTGAAGGCTTTCATCCCTTCAAAAGCCTCCTGCCCGTAATGCAGACAGGTAGCAGCCATGTGCATGGTAATGGTTTCGGAGTCGGTCACTTCCAACTCTCCCCATTTCCCATCTTTATAATAACAGCGGACATTGTAATCCGTTTTAAAATAACCGAACGGCAGGTTTTTCCAATCAATTGTGTTCATATAGCGATGTTTTTAGTTTGTGTTTCAGGACGAAATACCTTGTAAAATTAGGAATTTTCCCTATCAGATTGTCAAAATGAAAAAAAAAGATATGCCACCTGCCATTGTCATTTTGTCAGCCACCCTGTCGTGGCATCAGGTTTGACATCACCTTGGCAACAATCAAAAACTACAATCATGATGCAACAAGGTAAAATTAATGTTCAAACCGAGAACATCTTTCCGATTATCAAAAAATTTCTCTATTCGGAACATGAAATATTTCTTCGTGAATTGATTTCCAATGCGGTAGATGCAACGCAAAAGCTTAAAACACTGGCTGCGCTTGGAAAATACAGTGGAGACATCAGTGATCTCACGATTGAAGTTACACTGAATAAAAAGAAAAAAACGATTTCCATCAAGGATAAAGGAATCGGGATGACCTCGGCAGAGGTGGATAAATACATCAACCAGATCGCTTTTTCGAGTGCCGAGGAGTTTATTAAAAAATTCAAAACAAAGTCCGAATCAGAAATGAATGCCATTATCGGTCATTTCGGACTGGGTTTTTACTCCAGTTTCATGGTCTCCAAAAAGGTGGAAATTCTTACAAAGACCTACCAGAAAAAAGGTGAAACAGGCGGGGTGCACTGGGAATGTGATGGCAGTCCTGATTACACCATGGATGATTGTGAAAAAAACGATCGCGGTACAGAGGTAATTCTTCACATTGCGGATGATTCAAAAGATTATCTTGAAGAACACACCCTGCTCGGGATCCTGAAAAAATATTGCAAGTTCCTTCCGGTGCCGATTCAGTTCGGAACCGAGAAAACCTGGGAGAAGGTTGAAGGGGAAAAGGACAAAGATGGTAATGATAAGCAGGTTGAAGTTGAAAAACCACGCATCATCAACAACACCGACCCGATCTGGAAAAAGAAACCTGTTGACCTAACAGACGATGATTATAAAAAATTTTACAGGGAACTTTATCCATATACCTTTGAGGAACCCCTTTTCTGGATTCATCTCAATGTCGATTATCCGTTCAACCTCACCGGAATCCTCTATTTCCCGAGAGTAAAAAAGAATCTGGAGGTTCAAAAGGATAAAATTCAGTTGTATTGCAACCAGGTTTTCGTGACTGATTCAGTGGAAGGGATCGTGCCGGATTTTCTGACATTGCTCCATGGGGTGATTGATTCGCCCGATATACCGCTCAATGTTTCGCGCAGTTATCTGCAGAGCGATCCAAACGTAAAAAAAATATCGAACCATATTACAAAGAAAGTCGCCGATAAACTCGAATCACTGTTTAAAGATTCGCGTGCCGATTTTGAAGCCAAATGGGATGACATCAAGGTTTTTATCGAGTACGGCATCATCGCGCAACCCGAGTTTTATGACCGTGCTAAAAAGTTTTGCCTCCTGAAAAATGTCGATGGCAAATATTTTACTTTTGAGGAATATGAAGCCCTGGTTTCTCCAGCCCAGAAAGATAAGGACGGACAGCTGATATACCTTTACGCAACCAACCAGCACGAACAGTACAGTTTCATAGAGTCGGTCAAAGCCAGGGGATATGACGTGCTGATGATGGATGGCGTTCTTGAAGCCCATTTCATCAACACTTTGGAACAAAAACTGGAGAAAACCCGGTTCACCCGTGTGGATGCCGATACCGTGGATAAACTGATTAAAAAAGAGGACGTTCTTCCCTCCAAACTCAACGATGACCAGCAGAAACTCCTTAAAGAGCTGTTTGAAAAACAGATCGATGGCAAAAAATTCACCATTGCTTTTGAAAGTTTAAGCGAAAAGGATTCACCCTTGCTAATTACGCAGAATGAATTTATACGCCGGATGAAAGACATGTCGGCCCTTGGGGGCGGCGGTGGCTATGGGTTTATGGGAGAAATGCCGGAAAACTACAACCTTGTTGTCAATTCAAATAATCCCCTCGTTGGCCGACTGCTTTTGGAGCCCGACAGCGACAAACAGGCTGGCACCATAAAGCAGTTGTTCGACCTGGCACTGCTTGCCCAGAATATGCTGAAAGGCAAGGACCTGGCAGAGTTTATAAGGAGGAGTACCGAGCAGATGGCATAGGAGAATGATTTACGATTTACGATTTACGATTTACGATTTACGATTTCGTAACCAAATCAGGAGAATGCGTCTAATATATTTCGCAAACTTTTCACTTATTTGAATTTTGCTGTGACAACCTTGGTCTTTTAGTTTGAATTAAGTATTTTACAAAAATTAACCTTAAATCCATTAGATATGAAATTAAGTAAGGGTTGGATTATTTTAATAGTCATCGTAGGTGTAATTCTTCTGTTGATTTCCTGGGCTACGGGCATCAATAATAACCTGGTCACGAAAGAAGAGGGAGTTAACCAGGCATGGGCAAATGTTGAAAATGTTTATCAACGCAGGCTTGATCTGATTCCGAACCTGGTCAATACTGTCAAGGGAGTCGCCAAATTCGAACAGCAAACGCTTACCGCTGTCATTGAAGCACGGGCCAAGGCAACCAGTGTTCAGATAAGTCCTAAAAATCTGGATGAAGGATCATTACAGAAATTTCAGGAAGCTCAGAATGGAGTCAGCTCCGCACTCGGAAGGTTGATGGTCGTCGTTGAAAAATATCCCGAGCTCAAAGCGACGCAGAACTTTTCGGAGTTGCAGGCACAACTGGAAGGAACGGAAAACCGCATCACGGTTGAACGCATGAAATTCAATGAGTCTGCTCAAAGCTACAACACCTATTTAAGGCGATTTCCAAACAGCATGTTTGCCGGCATGCTAGGATTCCAGAAGAAAGCCTATTTCCAGTCCCAGGCAGGAGCTGATAAAGCCCCTCAGGTTCAATTTTAACAACCTATATCAAAGACAATGGGCACGGCAGCAACAGACTTTTTTTCCAGACTGGAGAAAGAGGACATAAAACAGGCAATCATGAATGCTGAACTGGATACTTCCGGGGAGATTCGTGTTCACATTGAGAATACCTTCTCCGGGGAGGTAATGGACCGGGCAGCGTTTGTCTTCAGGCAACTTGGCATGAACAATACCAAACTTCGCAACGGCGTGCTGATATACCTGGCGGTGAAAAACCGGCGCTTTGCAATCATCGGCGACAGTGGAATTAACAAAGTGGTCCCCGAGAATTACTGGAACGATATCAAATCAAACATGTTGAACCAGTTCAGGGAAAACCGGTTTACGGAAGGCCTAATTGAAGCCATCACAGCGACAGGGCTTCATCTGAAAAAACATTTTCCTCATCAGAGGGATGATGTGAATGAATTGCCGGATGAGATATCTTTTGGGAAAGATTAAGTCAGTTTTAAGTGTTAAGTGTTAAGTAATTAAGCCGGTTTTGGAAAGAATTGGGAAGTGGAAATTCAATTTTAAGTTTTTTTTCGATGAATTATTATAGAAATATTTTAGTTTTTCTGACTTTGATGTTCGCATTTTCTGGGACTTCCATGAGCCAGGAAATTCCTGCCAGACCAGATCCGCCAAGGCTGGTGAATGATTTTGCAGGGGTGCTGAAAGGAGATGAACTTCAAAACCTGGAACATAAACTTGTCCTGTTCAATGACTCCACCTCCACTCAAATTGTCGTTGTTCTTGTAAAATCACTGAATGGTTACGATAAAAATGAATTTGCCCGGTTGATCGGGGAAAAATGGGGCGTCGGGCAAAAAGGAAAGAACAACGGTGCGGTGGTCCTTGTGAAACCAAAGTATCCAAACGAGAAAGGTGAGGCCTGCATCCAGACAGGATACGGACTTGAGGGTGCCATCCCGGATGCCCTGGCCAAACGGATAGTTGAAAATGAGATGATCCCTGCTTTCCAGCAGGGAAATTACTATGCGGGCATTGAATCGGTTACATCCACCATGATTTCGTTGGCCAAAGGAGAGTATACTGCAGAACAATACACTAAAAGGACGAAACAAAAATCCAGTCCTTACGGACTCCTGGTTCCTCTGATCATCATAATAGTTGTTTTTACCATGATACGTGGCAGCCGTGCACGTGGCATGTCAGTTGGCAAGAGTCTCCCGTTTTGGACTGCATTCTGGTTGCTGGGATCGATGGGTCGCGGCCACAGCGGATCGTGGAATGATTTCAGTTCCGGTGGCGGTGGATTTGGCAGCGGCGGCGGAGGAGGTTTTGGCGGTTTTGGCGGGGGAAGCTTCGGAGGCGGTGGTGCCGGAGGAAGCTGGTGAGATCAGTGAAATTGCCCAGGTCTGCCTCTTACTTATCAAACTGAAACAATAAAAAAGCCGGTATTTCTTTGATAGAATACCGGCTTCTCTATTTATTTTACAACCACTACTGGATGTTTAGCTTTTTCTTTACAAGGGCCATTACGTCATTCGTGTCATCCTTATAAATAACGACATCTTCAATTGAATTGATAACATAGGTGAATTTGTTTTCCTTCGCAACCTCTTTAATAGCCGTCTTGGCTTTCTCTATAAAAGGGGCGACTAATTCCTGCTGTTTGGCCTGAAGATCCTGGCTGGCTTTCTGCTGAAATGCATCAATACGTCCCTGGAGATCGGATAACTCCTTCTCTTTGGTCTGTTTTATCAGATCAGACATGCTTGCTGCCTGCGATTGATAATCAGAATACTTGCTTTCAAATTCGGCTTTCATGGCATCCATTTGATCGGTGAGTGTTTTCTGATAGGTCTGAAGTTTGATCTTAACCGAATCAATTCCTGGCATCGCGGCCAAAAGGGTGTTGAAATCGATATATCCAATTTTGACCGGGTTTTGTGCTTGTGATGCGAAAGAACAACCAATGATGAATGCAACGGCAACAAAGAATTTAGCTAATTTTTTCATTTTCAATAATTAAATGGTTTATACTACGATTTGGTGGTGCAAAAGTAAACATTTTTTTTATTTTTTCGGGGTGGGCGATTCGGTTCCGCCGGCAGGAGGATTGTTCGTGCCGCCCGGGGGGGGAT
>Ga0118677_10001725_pt1 | contig 45570 bp, 41 predicted proteins | sample AliMusrvi5mmetaG_FD_86154 | JGI IMG/M metagenome (GOLD analysis project Ga0118677, IMG submission 86154) | reverse complement strand
GTAGATGCCTGCGGCATAGGATGCTCCTTTGATTGCAAAAAAACTTTGCTGCGTGGATTGAAGAATTCAAGAAGTCGTGCAGTTGCCGTACCAATCGAAAGAAAATCGGAATTGCCGCCGTATTCATCCGTTACGGAGTTTGTCGCCATGCAATTCAACTTTTAACTCAAACTGTAAACGATCCTACGCACTCATATTAAAGATCTCCTTGATTTTGCGGGCGATTTCGCGTTGTTTGCGGTGTTTTTCCAGTCGCTGGAGAACATCCTGCAAAAGCATGTCGCGAAGCGTCTGCTGGAGTTGAGGGATGCTCGGTAGTCGAAGCGGCGAATGACGATCTTTGATACCGGCTTGGACATCGGGTTCGCGGAGAGCCAGATGGGTCAGCAGGAGGTGAGCGATCAGCACGAGATGTAGGTAGCGTTCTACAGCCCGGTACCGTAAGACTTGGTAGTCGCCCAGTCCCAGATACTGCTTCGACATTTTGAAAAGAACTTCGATTCCCCAACGGATGAGGTAATGCGACAAAACAGTTTTCATGCCCCAACGGGTTTCGTTCGTGGCAATGGCGATCCAAGCGGATTCGCGCGGGCGGCGGCTGAACACGAGTTTGACACGGCCCGCCTTCGACAGGTGCCCCACACGCTCGGTCAACCGGTGCTTCTTGCCGCCCACGGTCACGCTGCGGCCATCGCGTCGGAGAACATTGGCACCGTAGCGCGCCAACTTGCGTTTGTCGCGCGGCCGGCCATCGGGAAAGAAGTTGCGGTTCTTCTTCACGACGCCGGCATAGCGGAATCCTCGTGTTTCGCAGGCGTGAATCACTGCCGGACAGAGGTAGTAAGAGTCGAACAGCACCACCACCTTTCCCGGCGATGGCAGCGTCAACGCACCGACCATGTCGCCCGCTTTCCAACCCAACTCCCGCAGCTTGTCCATGGCCGCCTGCCGCAGCAATTCTGGGGCGTCCCATTCGGCGTGGGTGAGAAAGTGGGAAATCGCCTGTCGCGTACGGCTTTCGTCTTCGTCGATGACGTCCCGCATGCGACTGAGGCTGCGTCGGCCATGCAGGGAAGCCATCGCGATGACCAACCGCCAGAAATGTCCGAAGTGGCAGGAGCCGACCAATTTGCGGGCCTGCCGAAAGAAACGCTTGCCAAAAAACGGAAACTTGCATATCTTGGGCATGGGGTCTTTCCTCCATGGCCTGGACCTGACACATGTCGGGTAGGCACCTACAACAATGGAAGGAAAGGCCCTTTGTCATTTCAATCCCACCAACTCGTTAGCCGTGCTAGCATTGTCAGCAACTATGGTCTGAGTCATTTACAGTTTGAGTAAACAAGAGGGAGGGCTTTAGTCCGCCTCTTCACAAATACGCCGACAGAGGCGGGCTAAAGCCCACCCTGCCAAGATACAGGAGTCAAGACATGCTTGCCCATTTGCGTGCAAACCTTTGGCTGTTGGTCCTCACCGTGCTGTTGTGCTCGGTGCTCTATCCGCTGGTGATTTAGGGAATCGGGCAGTCGGCCTTCCACGACACGGCCCAGGGGAGCCTGCTCGCCGACGCGCAAGGCAATCCGATTGGCTCGCGGCTCATCGCCCAGCCGTTCACGGCCGAAGAGTATTTTCAGCCCCGGCCTTCGGCGGCATCGTACAACGCCGCCGCCTCCAGCCCTTCCAACCTGGCGGGCAACAATTACCTGCTTCGCGACCGCGTGGCCCGCCAGCTTGGGCCAATCGTAAAATACCAGAGCGGCCCCAAGGCGGGCCAACTTGTCGCCCCCGACGTCGAAAGCTGGTTCCAGAAGGACCGTTTGGACGGAAAAGCCGGCATCGTGGCCCAATGGGCGACGTTGCATTCCGGCGTCGCCGGGCCCTGGCTGCACGACTGGGTCAAGGCTGATAAGCTGCAAGCCGCCTATGTGTCCGCCTGGGAAGGAAAACATCCGGAAGACGTCGCCAAGGCGGTCGCCAAATTGAAATAAATTCTTTATAGACGAAAAGAATAATTTATTGTAAGATAGAGATGAGCAAATCATCTCTATTTTATTTTTAAATTTTTTAAAAATATATTACTGTCATTCCGAATATTTCACTCGACTCAACCCCCTTGGACGTAGTTATTGGGTGCTGTTTTTTGAAGTTATAGTTGCTCATACAGAGATTGATATTCTTTAGCACTTCTAAGCCAAGAATAATCCTTCTGCATCCCGTTAAGTTGTAATTGAGACCATAGCTCTGAAAAACCATAAACAAGCACTGAGCGCTTAATAGCTTCCATTAAAGCGCCTGCTGTTGCGTCATTAAAAACAAATCCCGTCGCCGTCTTATTGGTGAATGTTTTGGGTAACGCATCGCAAACAGTATCCGCCAAACCGCCCGTTTTTCTAACGATGGGTACAGTACCATAACGTTGACTGTATAACTGGTTTAAACCGCAAGGCTCAAACCGTGAGGGCATTAAAAAAACATCTGCACCCGCTTCCAGTTGATGAGCGAGAACTTCATCATAACCTAAAGTAACCGCCATTTTTTCTGGATTCTGTTTGGCAAAATCAGTCAGCTGTTGTTCAAATGCCTTATCGCCACTACCCAATAATATAAATTGCACTGGCAAGGTCAACATCTCCGGCAAACAATCTAGAATCAAGTCTATTCCTTTTTGCTCGACCAAACGGCTAATCAGTGTAAAAACAGGCACCTTATTATCAATAGGTAAAGCCATTCTAGCTTGTAAAGCAGACTTGCTTAACTGCTTTTTAGACAACGTTGAGCTATCGTAAGGTGCAACGATGTGAGTATCCGTTTTTGGATTCCAGTGTTCCGCATCTATCCCGTTGATAATACCTATTAAATCTTCTTTTCGATGACTTAATAAACCTTCCAGTCCATAGCCAAATTCAGCTGTCTGGATTTCATCGGCATAAGTGGGACTCACAGTAGTAATACGATCCGCATAAGCCAACCCACCTTTAATGAATGAAAAAAATCCATTAAACTCAAGCCCGTTCAAATGCCAAAGCTCTCTGGGTATATTAAGTAAGCCACTGGTTTCTTTAGAAAATAAACCTTGATAAGCCATATTATGAATAGTAAATACGGTGGCAGGCCGCCGATGCGTCTCTAAAGACAAAAAGGCTGGAATTAACCCTGTTTGCCAATCGTTACAATGCACAATATCAGGCTCCCAATCCAGATATCCCCGATTCATAGCCACCTCAACCGCAACCCGGCACAACAGCGCAAATCGTTCTGCACTATTGAGCCATGGCTCACCTTTTTCATCGATATACGGGTTACCCGGAAAATCAAAAAACATCGGATAATCCACCAGCCAAACCACAACTTGGGTTCCAGGCAGCCGTGTTTCCAATATATTGACATCCATCCTATTCACCTGAATAGTGCTTTTATAATAAATGTCTTCCGTCGTTTTTATCGATTGATAATTAGGCATAAGCAAATGCACATCCGTGCCCAGCTCCTGCAAAGCAGGGGGCAAGCTACCACTGACATCGGCAAGCCCACCGGTTTTAATAAGAGGATAGATTTCACTACTAACAAACAATACTTTTTTCATCACTCACCAGGGATCGCTATAATTTTAATTGTGAAACAAATAATACTCAGGTATTAAGATAACTTGCAAAAAATAAAATACCATCTTTAGAATTGTTGGCTTATTATTGCGTCTTACCTAATGTAAAACAAATTTAAGTCCAATGAGTAATAAAATAGTAGCTAATACCGAGCGTAAATATTTTTCAGGGGTCTTTGCACTCTGATGGCAGATCGTTATTACAGTACCTACACCATTATTGCGCTCCTACAGGCTCGAGGAATTCCAGCGCTATTACCAATAAATGCCAAGAAAAAAACGAATTTCAGGTCAGGCGCCCACTTAGGTACGGGATCACCTAATTGACTGGATGAAACCTAAACCGAAACCGGTGTGAATGTCTAATAATATCACCCAATCCACTTGTTTTTAAGAGTAGAATAACCCGACTAAACTTTAGTCGCTCATTGGACAATAATAATGAAAAAAATGAATTTAGCAGCACTATCCTTAGTGCTAGCGGCTTTTGGTTCGGCTGTCTCTGCGGATATTACCTTACAAAATAAAGAAGAAGTACAAGGTACGTGGAAATTACAGCTCACCAAGAATTCTTTAACGGACAAACAAGCCATCGATAGAGAAGATACCTGGGTCTTCAAAGATGGAAAAGTCACCGTCTTACATATCCCTCGTGAAGGCACTTATTATGATCAACCACCGGTTGCTTATGAAGTAGAAGACGGAAAATTAAAGGTAGCAATTATTGGTAGTAGTCGTTTTGATCTTTTTACGGTAATCGATAAGGCTGATACCAGTATGACTTTAAAAGGTAAATACGGCGGTTATTATTATTTTATCAAAAAATAAACCTTAGTTTGATGCTCTTACCCTCTGCATTACTTTTTTAATGTAGTCCAAATCGTTATAATGTTCCCCAAGGGTGTTGATTAAAGACTTTAATCCACCCTTTCAACACGATCCTATCTTGCTTTGTCAGCATCACTCTATTGGGTTTTAAAGTTTTACATGGGACAGTCATAATGTTAAACGTACTAAAATTTAACGCCAGAATCTGGTTCTTCTTAGGCTTCCTGGCTTGTGCTGGTTTGTTAGGCATGGGTGCTTATTTTCAAATGGTTGAGGGTTTACAACCTTGTCCTTTATGTATTTCACAACGTCTGGCGATTCTCTTAACCGGCATTGTATTTTTAACTGCAGGCTTGCATAACCCAGGGCCAGTGGGTATCAAGCGTTATGCGCTGCTAGGAACATTATCCGCTTTATTAGGCGCATCTATCTCAATGCGTCATGTGTGGCTACAACACTTACCTCCTGATAAAGTGCCTGAGTGTGGCCCTGAGCTGGCTTATATGTTCCAGTACTTCCCCTTGTTTGATACGCTCAAACTGATGTTAACCGGTACCGGTGATTGTGCTAAAGTCGATTGGACTTTGCTAGGTTTTAGTATGCCTGTCTGGACATTGTTGGCGTTCTTGATATTAGCGACCCTAAGCTTTTTACAACAATGGAACACTGGCAAATAGTACTAATAAATAATAGCTTATGTACTGATAGTGTGTATTGTCTCTTACCCGCAGTGCATCGTTATTTAGATTTATTTGAAGAACTCGCCCAAGCCGAACGGTTTGATGTCACTCAAGCGGGCGACTTGGCGATAAAAGAGTAGAGCAAATCGGGTGCGGGTACCCCAAAGATTGCCGTGAAGTGCGTTAGCCAGGGCTACTCATTAGTGTTTGGCGCTTGGAACTAGGGCGGGCACGGGTACAGGCACGGGAACCGGGTCATGAATAGTTGTTTCAGCCGTTGGCTGTATCGCTACTTTCTCAAGTTTCTCACGTCTCAGACCTTCTCCATACAGCGTTGCTGAGATCATGAACAATAGCATAGATATAGCAAGGATCATGAATCGGGTGGGATTTTTGATGAAAAATAATGGCCATTTTGGTTTATACATGCCTAGAAAGAAAATAAGCACTGTCCATATAAATAAATTAATAGCTCCGGTTATCATTGTATTGACCTAATTAAACTGTTATCTAAATGCTACATTATTATTATATATACGACAGATTGCAAGTTTTGCAAGGATAATTCATTAAACAGCCTATACACGTTTTTCTCTCCTGATTTAAGAGCTGTTTTCTCAAACAGTCCCATCGTGTATCATGTGCTGATAAAAAATGCGTACCAAGGCGTGACAGAGATGCCATTACCTCAATGAGTACCCTACTCTATAAAATACTGATTATTTATGAAGATACTCACCATTCATTTTAAAAACATTAATTCCTTAGAAGGCGAGAACGTAATTGATTTTCAGCAAGCGCCTTTTTCTGAAACAGGCGTTTTTGCAATTACAGGGCCTAATGGATCAGGCAAATCGAGTATTCTAGATGTTATTACCTTAGGCTTATATGGGGAAACCTTTCGTTTTGATAGGCCTTCCGATTATGTAATGACAAGGCATACTGCCGATTGTTTTGCGGTGGTTGAGTTTTCTGTAGACGGAGAAAAGTATAAATCAAGCTGGCATGTGCAACGTGCTGACAGTGAGTCTACCCATGAGTTATTGCCGCCTCAAATGCGTCTGGTTCGATTATCAAATGGTGATGTGCTAGCGGATACGCCGCAATTGGTTTGTAACCGAATCACTGAAATTACCGGGATGAACTTCCGTAATTTCACTCGCTCGATTATGTTGGCTCAAGGCGATTTTTCGGCTTTCTTAAATGCGCTTGATAATGAGCGGATGGATATATTAGAGAAAATTATTAGCACTGATATCTATGCAGATTATAAAAAAGAAGCGCTTGATAATGCTGAAACTGCTCAGCAGCAACTAAAGGCATTAAAACAGAAGTTAAGCTCTATTCAGATTATGGCACCTGAAAAGCAGGAGGCTTCTGAGCAAGATTTAATTGATTTTAAAGATCAGCTAGTCGAGTTAAAAAGCCATAAAAAAACTTTATCGCAGCAACATGAATTGTTGCAGACGATTGCGATCTTAAAAAAGCAGATTACTGAACAGGAAAATGGCTTGGACAAGTTGCAGAAGCAAGTGACTGAAAGCCAAACTATATTGAATCGAATTGATGGTTCTAAAGAGGTGTTACTCCTTAAGGATGATATCGATGCTATCAAGGATAAGCAGCAGCTTATTAGTCAAAGTAAATCAATGTTAGCTGATTTACAAAACGAGCTGGGCTATTTAAAAAATCAGTTGGTTAATGTTGATGTGGCTTCATTAAATTTGCCCAATCGGACTTTTTCAGAGCAGCAAGAAAAACTGGAAGACATCAAGGATAAATTGAACCAGTTTATTCATCATCAGCAGTTAGACACGGATTACGGGCAAACCCTTACTGTTCAGTATGCTGAAAAAGAATCGGCGTTTATTGCGGTTTCGGGTTGGTTAGAAGAACATAAATTTGATGAAGTTTTATTAACGGATTTACCTGAAATAGGTAAGCTAAAGAAATTGCGCTTAGATGTTGCCGACTTAAGTGTAAAGCAGAAGTCATTTTCCAGGCAATCAAAAAAAATCATCACAACGCTCAAGAATAATGCCGCTGTTCTTGCAAAAGAACAGAGCCAGCAGATAGATTTGGCACGTCAGTTAGAAACCGATGAAAAAGAGCTGGCAGAATTGTCTCAGGGTAACACGCTAGAGTATCTTGAAAGCTTAAGAGTAGAACAGCAAGAACGGGTCAACGGTTTTCAGTCGCTTTATAATCTGGCTCAAAAGCATGAAAATCTGGTAGGAGGGACGGGATTCTTTTCATGGTTTAAACCTAAAGGACAAGCTGATTACGATGTAGAATCTTTGACTCTTGAGCTTGAAAAATTAAATCTCAGTATGAAAAGTGAAGAGAATATACGCCTGACTCTTCAACAAGCCGTTAATTATGAAGGGCTCTTGAAGAAAATGACCCCGGATCGTGTCCATCTTGTGCTGGGTAAGCCCTGTGCGTTATGCGGTGCTTTACAGCATCCCTATGCAAAGTTTCCGCCTGTAGTCAGTAATTCAAAACAAGCGTTGATTGATCAAAAAGCCAAAATAAGACAGGTCAAGGAAAAGATCGCTAATGTGAGTGCTAATATAACTCAAGCAGAAAAGAATTCTGAAAGAAATAAGACCAAGAAAACTCAATTAGCTCAATTGAGAGGTCAATGGCAAAGTTTATGTAATCGACTCAATACAGTCAGTTATGATCTTGATATTAACAAGTTGAGTTTGATGAAGGAGTTGATCAAGAAAGAGAACGATGAACTTTCTGAGATTCTGACTTTAATGGTAAAGATACGTGCTAAAAAAACCAGCATCGAGAAAAACAAGACCTTAATTGCTAAGGGCTTAGTGACTATTGAACAATTGCAGGCTAATACAGAGCAGTTGAATACCAATACTCAGGGCGTTTCTCAGGAACAGCTTGATTTTGAAGATGCTTTAGCCCGTCTTCAGAAACAGGAAAAAGAATTGGCCGATAAGATAGAGATTCAATTAACGGCATTGGGTGAGAAAATGCCCACTAAAGGTCAAGAGGATGCCCTTTTTGATAAGATCAACAGTCGTCGTCAGGATTATCATGGCTACAACTTTCGGTATAAATCATTGACTGAAGAGCTGGCTAACATAGAGACAAAACAATTGGCGTGCCAGAATGAAATCAAACATTCTGTGGAGCAGATAGAAATCTTTACTAACCTGCTTAAAAAAGAAGAGGTGCTTGGTTTACATTTAGGGTTAATTGAAAAGCAAAAATTAATTGCTGAGAAAGAACAGTACTTAGTGCATTTAGATCGTGAAGTGACCCATTTACAAAAATCCATACAAGAGAAAATGGTAGGAACCCCATTTACGAACGTACAAGAGATTAGCAGGTTCCTGGAATTTATAGAGAATCAGACAGAACTTGAGCGTCAACAAGCGGCGTTAATAAATGAGATTGGGGCTAAAACACTTGAACTCAGCTCAAACCAAAAGCGGTTAGACAAAGCGTATGCGGCCTCATCAGACACCCTTCTTGACAGGTTAGAAATTGAAGAGCAATTAAAGGGCATTTCCGAAAAAATCACTATAACTGCCATGGAGGTTGACTATTTAGAGCGGTTATTGGATGAACAACAGCAACTCCAATTGACACACAGTGACCTTTTGCTAAAACTACAGCAGCAAGAGCAGGATGCTCAGCGTTATTTTGCAGAAGTCGCATTGATTACAGAAGAAAGTGGTATGTCGTTTCGTAGACGGGTTCAAGGTCAATTGGCCGATAAGTTATTGTCTCAAACCAATGCTATCCTGGAAAAAATCAGTGGTCGTTATTATTTGCGTCAGGCGCACAGTGAACAAGGCCTGGCGTTGGAAGTTGAAGATACTTATCAAACCAATGTGCGTCGTTTACCTAAGACGTTATCGGGTGGCGAAAGCTTTATAGTCAGTTTGGCTTTAGCTTTAGGTTTATCAGAGTTGGCAAATAACGGACGCTCAGTGGATTCATTATTTTTGGATGAAGGGTTTGGTAATCTGGACGCAGATTCACTTTATACGGTTATCAGTACTCTGGAAAATCTGCATACGCATGGTAAAACTGTCGGCGTAATATCTCATGTTGATGCAGTCCAAAGGCGCTTTAAAGCACAACTCCAAGTGGTTAAAAAACCGAATGGCTTAGGCGAGTTAAGAAAAGCTTCTTGATAATAGGGTATTCAAAATAAGTAACTTATGTGCAGTTTATTGAAATGGTTGATCACAGTAAAGCAGTACTTAATTCCCCCTTTGGCAGAATGAAGCACCTGTTAGTTTTAATGCTACTTCTCTTCTTTATCCCTTTCAACACCCATGCAAAAGGGAAAGGTAAGGCCAAAATTAAGTTGCGCACCAATCCAAACCAGATTGAGGACGTCTGGACAGTCAGTAATGAACTCAACTATTACCACGAACCTAATCAGCCTTACCAGAATACCTTGTACGAAAATATTACCTTAGACTACTCAGCTAGTAATGGCTGGGATTTTCAGCTCGCTTCTTACAATATTCCTCTGGTCGGAGGAGGAGCCCAAAACTATCAGGCTGATACCTATTTCAATATTTCTAAGACCTTCATTATTAGCCAAGACTTTCAGGCAGTTCTAGGTACTCAAAGTGGTACTACTCTGCTCCATTCCGCCAACTCCAGACAACTCCATAACGCAGACTATGCGCTTGTCGTCTACCAACCCTCCAGACAAGTCAATCTCCATGCAGGATCTTATTGGGTCAATAAATCCCTCTCTACTACCACAGACTATCTTGGCTACACAGGGGGCTTTAACATTGAAGTGTTAGACAACCTACTAACGCTTCAAGCGGACTATTTTAGTGGCAACAACAACCTCTCGGGCGCCGTATTCAATACCTGGATACGTGTTCACCCGAAAGCACAAGTTTACTTTGGCGTGGGAGTACCAGAAACTAACTCTGGCAATGAATTTTATGGTACGGTGGGGTTCTCTGTAGCTGGAACTAGTGGGTGACTAAGATGTTGATGCGGTGAGGATTTACTGTTTTTTTCACAATGAAATCCTGGAGATCCCTACGGCTTTACGTAATTCTTTGATAAACGGTACACTAACCGCTCTTGCTTTAAGCGCACCTTCCTGTAACTGCTGTTCTATATGCTCTGGCGCTTGCATTAATGCCTCATAGCGCTCTCTTGCTGGCGTTATGTGATCATTAATATGCTCAAATAAAACCCGTTTCATTTCCCCCCAGGCAATACCCTCGACATAGCGTTGACGTATTTCAAGCACTTGATCTGTCGTTGCAAACGATTTATAGATACTAAAGAGTGTGCAATCATCTGGATTTTTAGGCTCGCCCGGCTCTAAGGAATTAGTTTTAATCTTATTAATCAGTTTCTTTAATTTCTTCTCAGGCTCAAAGAGAGGAATCGTATTGTTATAACTCTTGCTCATCTTCCGGCCATCTGAACCCAGCAAGGTCGCACCGTGTTCATCAATCACCGCTTCAGGCAAGGTAAAATGCTCCCCGTAGATATGATTAAAACGCGCTGCAATATCCCTCGCCATTTCAATATGCTGTATCTGATCTTTACCGACCGGCACTTTATTGGCGTTAAACATGAGGATATCAGCAGCCATCAAGATAGGATAACTAAATAAACCCATATTAATGCCTTTATCAGGATCATTTTCACCGCTCTGCTCATTTTCAGCTACCGCAGCCTTATAAGCATGTGCTCTATTCATCAACCCCTTAGAGGCCACACAGGTCAGCATCCAGGCTAACTCCATAATTTCTGGCACATCTGATTGCCGATAAAACACGGCATTGGATGTATCCAAACCTAAGGCTAACCAAGTTGCCGCAATTTCCAGACTAGACTGTCTGACGCGTTCTGGCTCCTGACATTTGATCAAGGCATGATAGTCTGCGAGAAAATAAAACGGCACCACATTCTCATCTTTGCTCGCGGCGATAGCCGGTCTAATGGCGCCGACATAATTACCTAAATGCGGCGTGCCCGTCGTAGTAATACCTGTTAAAACGATTGCTTTAGTCATATCATCCCTCTTTTTTATAATTATTGTGTGTGGAATATTACCTAATTTCAGTCTGATAACCAACCATATAACCGTCTTCGACTGTCATTAATTGGGTCATAAGGGTCTGGTTCTCTATTGATTCATTGCTACTAATATCACAGGCGACTTTGAGATAATTTGGCGTATAGCCATACACCCGTTGTTTGCCATTATCCAAGGGCTCACTATAACCCTCCCACAATACCGGAAATAACTGGCCGATATTTTCCTGGCAAAACGCCTGCTTCAGGGTGTTCGCTAAGCTATGTAATTGCTGGCTACGGCTTTTTTTAATTTCAGTCGCTACGGGGTTGGGCAGAGTCGCTGCTTTAGTGCCTTCTCGACTTGAGTAGGTAAAAATATGAATATGCCCAAAGCCAATTTGTTTAATAAAATCGTAACTGGCTTGCCACTCTTCTTCAGTCTCACCAGGAAAGCCAACAATAATATCAGTGGTGATATTAAAGTGCGGAATTTGTAACCGTAGCTGTTTAACAATAGCTGCAAACTCTTCTGTTTTGCAGCGCCGTGCCATTCTTCTCAGCACAGTGTCCGAGCCACTTTGTAACGGTAAATGCAAATGCGGCATCAACCTTGGATTCTCAAACAAGGTAAAGAAATTGTCTGGCAATTCCCAAGGCTCTAAAGAACCCAACCTTAACCGTGGAATAGTGGTTTCCGTTAAAATGGCACTGATCAAATCAGACAGATTATTGCCTAAATCACTGCCATAACCCCCTAAATGCACACCGGTTAAAATCACTTCAGTGATACCTTGCTGATGTAGCGCGTTAATTTCATCAATCACCGCTTGCACCGGACGACTCGACTCTTCACCCCGCGCAACCGTCACAATACAAAACGTACAGCGATAACGACAACCATCTTGCACCTTAACAAAGGCACGTTGTCTGCCCCGTGTAAACAAGGATATTTCACCGGGTTCTGTGGACATGACCGGCATCACTTCCATATTCAGCTCGGTTAAAGTCCTTTCTACCAAGTGATCTTTATCTTTATTGCTGATCACCAAATCGACGCCCATTAAAGACGCGGCTTCGTCTTGATTTAAGGTCGCATAACAGCCACTGACAACCAGCTTGGCCTGCGGATTATCCCGATGGATACGGCGTACCAACTGCCGCGATTTTCTAGCTGCATCCTGAGTCACTGCACACGAATTAATCACAATCAAATTAGCCGATTCTGCCTGCCGCGTTATTTGATGTCCAGACTTTTGAAACGCCTGAGCCCACGTTTCCAATTCGGCTTCATTAAGACGACAACCCAGTGTTTTAAGGTGAACTTTCATCAATTACCCAAAGAACCAATATCCCACTACAATTGCAGCGATAATACCTGAAAAATCAGCTATTATCCCACAAACAGCGGCATGACGAATACGTTTGATACCCACTGCGCCAAAGTAAATAGCCAGGACATAAAATGTCGTTTCAGTACTGCCCTGAACAATCGCAGCTAAACGCCCCGCAAATGAATCCGCTCCGTGAGCCTTCATGGTATCAATCATCATCGCTCTGGCGCCACTGGCTCTAAAAACTCCATTCGCCATTAACATTGCAACCAAATAAGGCACTATTAATATAGCCGTTTGAAAACCTTCTTTAGCACCTTCGATAAAAGCATCATAGGCATTAATACCTTTATACATCGCCCGGACAATAAAACAAATAATTAACGATATAAGAAAACCACCTAAAGAGCAAAGCGATATTTGACTTAAAATAACCGCTAAAGATTATTCTATTGTCTTTATGGTCTCATCGCCGCTAATGTTTCTAATCTTTATGCGCTTGGGTGGTTTGTCAGAAATAATCTTGCCGTCCCAAAAGGTTTTGCTTTTTACGCCGTCTTTGATCACGTAACCCAACTTATCGATTTTGATTTCGGTGCTGCTATGCCATGCACCTTCGTTGTTTTCATCATCCACGGCAATCAGTTCGATAAGTTCCAGACCGTCATCACTGATGCTCATGGGCGTAAAGGCTTTGCCTTTAGCTTGCAACGCCCCTTTCTGATTGAATTCACTGATTTTTTGCAATAACCGGTCACTGATAAATTCGCTAACTTCGGTTTCATAACCTTGTTGAACCGGTACACAAGTAACGCTAAAACTGTCTTCAATAACAACGTGATGCAGCAAATTTTTCAGGTCTTTGAGTTCTACCTCTATGTCGGTGGCGTTGTTGTCGTGGATAAATGCTTTCAAGGCTTTATAATCATCAATGTCGATGTAATAGACGATGACTTTTTTAACGTCTATCTCCAGATTTTGTAACTCCTGGTTAATGAGGGTATTAATCTGCGGAATATCCAGCACTTTTTCCTGTGTATTTAACAGATTCGGTACATAAACAGGCACAATACCCAGCTTGCTATCTGAAAGGACTCCGAACCAAAAAGTACCGATCCCGACAAGACCCCGTTGCAAGCCTGGAATCAGCATGGTCAACTTATCCATGGTTTGTTGTGGATTACGAAACAGGCTGACACCGTCTTGAACTTCCAATATCTGAAAGTGGGCGCCGGTTTCTTTCAAACGGTCACGCACCGTTTGTATGCTGTTAATGCCGACATCACAGTGGATAAAACGCCTTCCCAAATCATTCGCTACTTTTGCGGTTACGCCACTGCCACCAAAGAAATCAGCGACTATCATGCCTTCGTTGCTGCTGGCTTTGATGATACGTTGTAATAAGGCTTCGGGTTTTTGGGTGGCGTAATTCACTAATTCATTAGCTTGCCCAGCAATTAAATTAATATCATCCCAAATTGTTTGTAATGGTTTACCAAGAGATTCGTCTAAATATATTTTTTTCTTTGGAAAGCCTGAGTTCGTGTGATATAGCAAGCCATTTGCTTCTAATTTTTTCATATTATCTTCAGAATATCTCCATGCTCTATAATGTCCGTTCCAGTTATACCACACTCCTCTACCACCTGGGCCTAAGGTATTTTCAACTTTGTATTTTCTTCCATCACCATCATCCATAGAATACATCTTAAGATATTGTTGACTATATGGCATATATTGGATATTCCAATTAAACTCATTTTCACTTTTTGTGTAAAAGAAAATCACATCATGAATATGTCCATATTTATTAGTATCGTTATGAGAGTAAACTCGTTGCCAAATAATTTCGTTTTTAAAATTATCCTCCCCAAACACCTCATCCATTAATATCTTCACGTAATGTCCGATATGCCAATCCAGATGCACATAAATACTGGCGGTGTCACTCATGACGCTTTTAATCGCCATCAGGTTTTCATACATCCAGTTGAGATAGTCTTCTTTTTGCCAAATATCACCGTACATCTTTTCTTCAAAACTGCGGAGCGCTTCACTGTCCAAGGATTGCTCGGCAATAGCGATTTTCTCGGCTAACTTTGGATTACGACGGACGGTAATCTTTTTCGCATAATCGGCACCACTAGCGAACGGGGGGTCGATATACACCAGGTCTATTTGTATGCCTTGCTCTTTTAAATACGCACAGGCCGACAAACACTCACCGCGAATAACCCGGTTTTCTGACGGTTCACCGACTGTTTCCTGTGTCTCCACTTCGTAATAGGGCATTCCACGTTGAATGCGGTCATAAACACGGTTGTTTTCACGGTAACGCAACACCCGCTGCGTGCGGGTAATATTGTTTAAAATGGCTTGCCCTTCAACGGTGTTAGGCTGATAGGGTATGTATTTTATGGGCATGGTATTTTTTTTCGTTAATAAACTTCATCATGACTACCTATATCAACTAAAACCAACTGTTCATTTTGAATCAGAAAGATAAAAATAATACGATACTCATGGGTTAAGCTACAGGCATAAAACGCTTTTAAATCACCCTTTAACTTATGTGTTTTCAATGAACTATCAAAGGGATTTAACTGTAACTTTTTTAATACTTCAGCATATTTGTCGATTAGATTCTGATGATATTTAAAAAATCGGCGCTCTTTACGTTGATAATTATCGTCTCTAATTAATTGCACAACAAATCTTTAATATGACTATCTACATCAACAATGGGGTTAAAGCCCGTTAATCCATCGGTTTTAATTTTTTCCAAGGTATTTAGACAATGCTGTTTATCGATTTTAAAGTCATCTTCTTCCAATTCAATCGTATCAATCATGATATTTTTAAGTCCGTTAAGCATCATTACGACATTATCGACATAATCATCTTTTACATTGATGTGTATGGTTTTCATCTTTTTACGCCTTAAAAAATTGATTGATTTTGTTATTTAATAGTGCGGCATTCACAGTGTCTTCCAAATACAAAAAGTCAAAACGATCATAGCCGTATTTTTCATTATTCATGGTCAAGAATTGCGTTTCCATAAATTCTTTTCGGGGTTTAAAACTATCCGCATAGACATGACCTTTGGTTTCAATGATTAATACCTTATGTATCTTGTTGTCAGCATCACGTTGTAGTATTAAAAAATCGGGCGTGTAATGACCAATGTTTTTCCAATGTCCGTTACTTTTTGTAAAGCAATGAATAACAAAGCCGCTTAAATATCGATCACCGTTATAATAAATCTCTAGGTTGTTAGGGCTAAAGTCTTCTAACGATAGAGCTGTCTTCAATAAGTCAAATTCTAAACCACTTGCGCCACTGGCACCAAAATCATAAGGCAAATAATGAAAGCTTCGGTCTTTTTGTTTGACCGTCGTTGATAGATCAAAACTGGCTTTATAGCCCGCAAACGGGGGCACAAAATGCCCCAAACCTTGCGCTTCCAGCGTTTGTTTTAGCGTGTCATAACTTTGTTGTATTTGGGTTAAATCAATAGCTAACGCCACGTTGTCGCCATTTAATTCCAGGATTTTCTGACAATCCTCTGCATTGGGATACAGTTTATCATTTTTGATAACAGCGGCTGGTTTTTCAACCAGTAGCAAATTGGCTGAATACGGAATAATGTCGCTATCCGTTTTTAACGCACGCTTCTGGGTAAAGCTTAAGCGGATACTGCTCATAATGCCGTGTAAATCATAAAACTCATTAAAAAAACGTCGCCCCTCTTTTTGGTAAGTCAGTCGCTCAAAGAGCTGTTTGAGTGTGTCATCAAAAGCATGTAAGTGTTTAATACTGAGTGTAGTAAAACTCGCGCGGCTAATCGCAAACAACCATTGCGGATAATTGGCAAGCTGGCTACCGGTTTCATTTAATATTTTGATCGTACCCGCATCCCAGTCATACAGATTGCCCGTGATAATACTGCCGTCCGTTTTGTATGTTTCTAAGTCCGCTAATAACTGTTTGAGCTTGGCTTGTGTATCAGCGTCTTGTTCTGATGCGATGGCTTGATAATGGATTTCAAGCTGATAGAAATCAACGTCCGGTAATTTTAAATGCGCTCTGCGTGAAAAACGTTCAACGGTATCAGGCAAACCGACACGCTTGGCATTATTGAGTTCTTGGATACTGGTATTTTGTTCCTGTTTTAATTGTTTGTTGAGTGTATCAGCGTTGTCCTGATTCAACCAAATCAGCGCGGTTTCATGGCGATCTTTATCGACCTGACGTAAACAACGGCAAGCCGTTTGCAATACCATATTTTGCGGGCTATCGCCTTTTTGCGACAGGATAACGCCGGTTAAACTAAGACAATCCCAGCCTTCTTTACCAATTTGCACTAAGAGAATGTAACGTTTTTTAGATAACGGCAAATCAAGGGAGCGAAATTCCAGTTCGTTTTCTTTAGGCAAGGTGTAGGTTTTATTACCGCCGTGATACTCCAGAATGTCATCAGGATTGATGTTTAGCTGTCCGGTTAAGAAGGGTAAAATTTCTTCTCGCAAGGTTTCAATGTTACTGCAATAAATAGCCAGTTTTGCAATGCTACCATTGGCGTAAACGGTGTTTTTATAGCGACTATCAAAATCTTCAATACCTTGTTTGATAATCTGAAAACGATCAAGATGCTGTCCTGTCTTTACCGTTGGGTTTTTTAAAAAGGCTTTAACAGCTGTTAATAAAGGACAGTAATAAACGGTGTTGGTTATCTGGGTGAGTTTAATCAGGTCGGTTTCAGTGACCTGGATTTTATCGGCCTTTTGTAAATAAGGTGTTCCAGAAAATCCCAGCACAGTGGTGATATTGCCTCCGTTGTACCAATGATTAACCACTTGTCGAAGTTTTATATCATCAGTTGCGGCATGATGCACTTCATCTATTAATATTGCAAGATGAGGAATTTCACCCATCAGGTGTCTGAGTTCGTTAGCAAACCGGGCTTTCTCATCATCCGTTTTTTCAATGAGCTGAAGGTTATGACTCAAGTCAATATTATCTAATATTACCTTTTCGGCGTTAACCACAAATACCCGTCCAAACGGATGAGGAAAACAGGTTTGTACTTTTTGAGCGTTTGGATTTCTGGCTTTGTTACTTTTTTTAGCTGATTTTGCTTCATCCAAGACATCAAACTGCAAACATTTCTTAAGTTTACTGGCTGCCGGTTCTGGTAATACCCAAGAGGGATCAAACTTTTCGATGGTTTTTAAACTGGGCACGATGGATGATTTTAAGCCCGAAGGAATCAGTACCAGAAAATTATGCGCAAAGTGTTTGTTATCAGGTTCATTGTCGGCAAAATACAAATCCAGGTACATAAATGCTGCCATCAGATAGGTTTTACCCGCACCCATTGGCAAGCTCATTAAATAGTCGGGATAGTTTACATTGTAAAACAAACGCTTAATGATATTTTCATAATCCAGCGCTTGATGCTCTTTTAATATCAGCTGCGCTAAGGCGGGTAAAGGTGCATTGGGTTGACTGGCAAAATCAAATAAGGCGTAAGCCGGTGTGTTTTGCGCTAAAAAATTGGTAGCGATAGGGTGTAAGACATTGTATTGACCCAAGCCTGTACCCGTGTTAAAAAAACCTTCTGCAAATAACTGCCAAAGCGGTTTGTTGTCACCGGGTATTTTCAGGAATAAATAGGTTTCAATCGCTTCAATTTGGGTGTCACGCAATTTACCTGTTTCTTTGATGTAGTTTATCAACCCAAGGACACTGCAATCTTTTGACTGCAACCATTGATTTTTCTTGATGGTTATAATGGCGTTAAGCATTGAAATTGTTTTCTTGAGCAATGATAATCAATCGGTAAGACTTAATTGAACGGTCAAAACAAATCGATTATTTGGATAGAGTCGCCCCGCCTATCCGGCGGTTACTTTTAACATATTCCAAAACATTCAAGGCTTGCTGAAAGGCTTGGTTTTCGCTGAAACAGATTTTAACACCTCTACTGTTGAATACATAGTATGAGTATTAATATCGAAAGTCAACGCAACCGTTCACCCCCCTAACCCAAAATTAAAAAACTATTGACTTAAAAATCATATACAGACTTTCAGATAAATAATTTCCAAGTACTGTACAGAACAGCACTAATTTTTCTGGTTTGTAGTGTTGAAAAATGAAAATTTAATTTCTGAAACGCTATAGATGGTTTATTATGCGCACCTAATTACCTAAGGTCATACGACACGCCAATGATTCTCAAAGAGCATGAGCTACTTCAAATTGATGCGGATTTCATCTCCCGTCTTCGGGAGCAAGATCCTGATGCATTGGCAGGACTGAGCATTAAATTGGTTAGCGACCTGAAGGAAGTACTGGAGCGTCTCAATCAAAATCCGACAAATAGCTCAAGACCATCGGGTAGCCTTGCGCCTTGGGATAAAGGCATTGCCGACGAGAAAGAGGAAGATGATGAATCGGCTTTTGATGAAAAAGAAGCGCTTCAGTCAAAAACAGGCATCAACAAGTAAAATCCCTCGGACATTACTGATACAGATGAAGCCGTCAGTCCAATATCAAATGAAACACCAGAGCCGCCAAAACCACGCAAACCTGGTCGTCAGTTGGGTTCACAAGGCTTTGGCCGCACACAACAGCTAGCCGTTACCGACACGATGCCTCATCTTTGTGGCTGCTGTAGTGCCTGTAATGAAGATCTCACGTCAGTTGAAAAAGCCTACACCGGATTTCACACGGTTAATATTGAATTTGGCAGTACTGACGCCCCTGGTGTGCGGTTGACTAACACCTTGAATCTCTATTATATGGGGCTGTGTCCAAAATGCGGCCTTGAAAATCGCACAGAACCTTGGCGAGCCCCTGCTGACAACTCGGATTGGAAAAAGGTGGGCATGACTGAATGGCGGCTGGTAGGCCCCGATTTAGCAGCACTGATTGTATACTTATCTATGGATATGCGTGTCACCCGCCGTAAAGTAAAGCAATTCTTATGGGATGTGTTCGGGCTGAGTCTGAGCACGGGTACGCTACAAAACTGCATGATGGAAGCGGCTCGCGCTTTAGAGCCGGTAGAGGCTCAGTTAATTGAAGACCTGTGTAGCGAATCTATTATGCATGCCGATGAGACGCCCCACAATGAAGCAGGAAAACGGCTATGGCTTTGGGTTTTTATCACCTCATCGACGGCATTGTTTTTTATTGGTTGCCGGTCTAAAGAGATTTTTGTTAATCTTTTTGATGCGTTGACCAGCTTCGATGTAACCGTTCAGACCCCTAGATTAAACGGCAGCCAGTTCGGGTATCTGCGGTAATTTTGGGGTATCATGTCCTTGTCGGCGCAATTTGATGACATCCCGAATATACAATAATGGCGAGCCATTTCTTAATCGACAGGTCACAAAAACGCTGGCAAACAATGCCAATGCGCGGCTCCCTTGTTCAGAGTTTGTCCCTTGAGTGATTTTCCGCATAATGACCCAATGACGTAATGCACGCTCCGCTTCATTGTTGGTCAATGGCCATGCCGGATATTCAAGCACGCGAAAAATAGCCTCCCAGTCATTCAGGAACTCCACGCCCAACTCCCTGGTTTTTTTATGGGAAGATGCGGTCATTGCCTCACACACTTTTCTCAAGTTTTTCAGTGTCTCTTGATGGTGGGCTGAAATAGAAATCGTTCCGAGATCAGGGCCTTCACGGGCTTGGTAAACCGCGTCTATCAAGCCGTTCAGAATATCCAGCACCTGCTTGCCATAGCTTTGAGATGATGTTGTGTAACTGTCAGATAAGCCTTTGGCTTTGCGAAGCAGGTGCGCCCAGTACCGCAAGCGTTTAAGATAGGCGCGGTAAAGACTATAACCATCCGTCATCAAATGACCATCGAAGCGTAATTATTCAGTCCCCCTCTTTGACAAAGAGGGGTTAGGGGAGATTTTATTAGATTGCTGAAATTCATGCCGACTTACTCACTGCCAGCTTCAACATAGATGTTCAGCTTGGATCAGAATGACTGTTCAGGTTGAGCCAGAATACGCAAATAACTTACAAATTTAAAAACTAACGACTAAGGTACTTAATTTATATTGTAAAATGATTTCAATAACTCTCTACCCATCAGCAGAGTTTCATTAAATTACGCATCTTTATCATACACTGAGTTGATTATCAGTTTATTAGCTTGCGGTTGCGGAACACCAGACACTTATCAATAAGGTACTTTATGAAGCATTTTCGTCTTTCCTTTTTCATTACAGCGGTTTGTCTGTCTATCGCCGTTTATTGGGGTGGCGCAATGGGCGCGTTTATTGCCCTTATTCTCGGCGTTCTCGAAGTCAGCCTGTCATTCGATAATGCGGTTGTGAATGCATCAGTATTAAAACGCATGGATGAGCGGTGGCAACAGTACTTTTTAACCTGGGGGATTTTAATTGCCGTCTTTGGTATGCGTTTATTATTTCCTATATTAATCGTAGCGACCGCCACCGGCATTGATTTTATCGCGGTCACTCAAATGGCATTGCATGACCCCAATACCTATGCACACCATCTGGAGGAGTCCCATGTACAGATTGCCGCTTTTGGTGGCATGTTTTTAATGATGGTCTTTTTCTCTTTTATCTTTGATAATAATAAAGAGTTACATTGGTTAGGCTATATTGAAAGAAAACTATCCGACTTTGGAAAGCTTGAATCTATTGAAGTTATTTTAGCCTTAGCCATTTTGTTAATCGGTCAATACTGGATTCCCGAAGCTATTCGTTTAAAAGCACTGATTGCGGGTATTTCAGGACTTATTTTATTCGTTATTGTAAACAGCCTATCGGCATTATTTGAAAATGAAGAAGACGGTGAAGAGGTGTCTAACGCGATTAAAAAAGGGAGCGTCATGAGTTTCTTATACCTTGAAGTGTTAGATGCTTCGTTTTCATTCGATGGCGTTATCGGTGCTTTTGCCATTACTCAGGATGTAGTTATTATTATGTTAGGTCTAGCGATAGGCGCTATGTTCGTTAGAAGTCTGACTGTTTATTTAGTTAGGAAGGGTACTTTAGATGAATATGTCTTTTTGGAACACGGTGCTCATTATGCCATTGGCTCACTGGCGGGTATTATGCTTGCCAGCATTAATTACTCTATATCTGAAGTTGTAACAGGACTGATTGGTGCTGTTATGATTGGCTTATCCGTCTTATCTTCGATTATTTATAAGAAGAAACACGCCAAATAATCTGATTTTTAAGGTATCATCCCACACCTTTTATTTTTTTACGGTAACACACTATGACACAAGATGAATTAAAACAAAAAGTAGCCTTAGCGGCCATTGAATACGTTAAAGACGTTGCGATTATCGGCGTAGGCACCGGCTCTACTGTTAAACACTTTATTGATTATTTAGCTGATATTAAGGGCAATATTGAAGGCGCTGTTTCTAGCTCTGAAGTCAGCACCGCACACTTGAAAAAAATCGGAATTCCAGTCTTTGATCTTAACGCAGTCGGTACTTTAGATGTTTATGTTGATGGCGCAGATGAAGTAAGTCCTCATAAACATCTGATTAAAGGCGGCGGTGGCGCCTTAACCCGTGAGAAAATTATTGCGGCAGCCAGTAAGAAATTTGTTTGTATCGTTGATGAAACTAAAACAGTTGATGTCTTAGGTGCTTTTGCTTTGCCTGTGGAAGTTATTCCTATGGCGAGAAGCTATGTCGCTAGAGAATTGGTTAAACTAGGTGGTCAACCGGTCTGGCGTGAAAACTATATCACCGACAACCACAACGAAATTCTTGATGTACACAATCTTTCGATCTTAAATCCCATCGAACTAGAAAAAATCATTAACAACATTACAGGGGTTGTCACTAACGGTTTATTTGCGATACGTCCTGCTGATATCGTTTTAATTGGTAAAGGCACCGAGGTTATTACTCGCTAACAACTCAAATGTCGAGCAAGGTCACTTGCTCGACATTTTCTTGCCTTATAACTATTGCTTACTTTTTACTCGAAGAAGACTCCTTGCTAATTTGAGAATTATCCTGATAAATCCCTGTTAATTTGCGCTTAAACTCATCAGAAATTACTCTAGAATCCTGTTTGCTTTTTACTACTCGAGGCGTAATCAATACCACTAATTCTGTTTTATCATTTTTCTTGTCAGTCGATCCAAATAATGGCCCAATCACGGGTAACTCATATAAAAAAGGGAATCCATTTTTATTGCTAGTGACCTGATCACTAATTAAACCTCCCAAAACAATGGTTTCTCCATCATGAACAGCCACCGAACTATCAATCTCTTTCTTGTTAATTGTTGGAGACTGAATACCTGTTGTACTGGTTACAGCCACTGCATCACTAACAATCTGTTTGAGCTTCATATTAACCATACCGTTTGCATTGACTCTGGGCGTAACCTCTAAAGTCACACCCGTATCTTTGTACTGAATGGTGTTCGCCGTTGCCAACCCCGTGGAAAGCGGGCTTGATGTCGTACCTGTTTGTATTGGCACCTGTTGACCCACATTAATTTTAGCTTTTTGGTTATTTAAAACCATTAAGGAGGGCGAAGAAATAACATTAAGATTATCAGCAGTCGCCTGTGAGCTTAGAAGTGCTTGCACTGCTCCAGAACTGTAGAGAGCACTAAGCCCACCCGTAGCAACAGCCGCTGCTGTAGTTGCTGCCGCTGTTCCTGTCGATGATGCCGTCGATGTAGGAGCACCGTTAATTATCGCGCTACTGCTTCCATGGTTTAAATACCAGGATATCCCATACTGAAGTTCATTTTTTAATGTAACTTCTACGACAGTGGCATCAATCAATACTTGTAATGGCATCAAATCTAACTGCTCAATCGCAGGTAATATCACCTCGTAATCCTGAGCTGTTGCAACAATTATTATTGAGTTATTAGCATCATCGGCAATAATTTTTACCTTACCCACATTAGCAATTGAACCACCTATAGACTCACCGCTACTACCCACGCCAATAGCCCCATTTTCCAATTCATTGGTAGCAAAAGCACTCAGATTCCCGGACAATCCATTACCCGTGCTGGAACCACTTATACCGGTATTACTCGTGCCGGTATTATTCATGCCGGTGTTACTCAAATTAGGAGCTGAATTTCCCGTATCAGAAGAGGAGGTATCTTGACTAGAAATACTGTCAGCCGTTTCACCAGGGGCAACTTTAGCAGAGGAATCGTCACTTTTAGAAGTCGTAAAAATCTTGCTTAGGGTGGCCGCTAATTTTTTTGCATCGACATGTTGAACTTTATATATATGTACTCCGCCACCAGAAGCTGTGTTAGCCTTATCTAACCTACCTATCCAATTTTCGATATCATTTAGATAGTGCGCTTGATGAGTCACTGCCATCACTGCATTTAAACGCTTTATTGGCATAAACTGAAAAAACTCGGCTTCTCCACCCTTACTACCTTTCTGATAGAAAACATTTTGCAACTCTTTAATAATCGTTTCCGGATCGACATGTGTCAGCGGAAACACACCAAAAGATCGCCCCTTCAAAACATCAATATCAAACGTATTAACCATATCTATCACCCTGGCTATCTCATCGGCTGTGCCAGCAGCGACTAAAATATTGCGCTTGGAATCTACATTTAAAATAGTTTTTTCATAGACCAAGGGCTTTATAATATCGGCAATATCCTTAACGGCTACATTTTTAACCGGTATTACCCGAGTTTGGTATCCCGCCCCTCTCGTTGAAAAATCTGAGGTATAGAGTGCGTCCGTAGCAGGCTCAATATGATAAATTTTGCCATCTTTAACCAGGGCAGCATTATTCATTCTAAGAACCATCTCTAAGGCAGGTAATAATTCTTCCTTGGTTAAAGGTTCGGTCGTTTGTAACGTCACCTTACCCGCTACTTTTGGGCTTAAAACATAGTTTTGGCCTAAAATATCACTCAACACAACTTTTGCTACTTCACCAAGATCCGCTTCATCAAAATTAAGACTATAAGACCCGGCTCCTTTTGATGCTATTTTCCTGCTTTTTTGTGGCCGACTGGAAACAGTACGGTCAGTGCCGGGGTAATGCTCGCTAGTGGGTGGAGTAATCGGGGTTTTGTTTTCCAGTTGATGAAAAACCTCAGCCGACGCCTCCTTTCTCACGGGTTCCAAAGGTAGTTTATCGCGTGGTTTAATTCCGACTAGCTCACATCCGGCTAAGGATAATCCCATAACCAACACACAGCTATTGATACTGATTTTTCTAAAACCTTTATTCATGGGGCATTCTCAAGTTCGCCTTGTATAGGCATTTGGGGGTCTTCTGGTTTGGGGAAATTAAACTTATTGGGTACATTCATTTTCATAGATGGATCTTTTTGTTTTACTTTTCGTAAAAGCAATTCTTTTAGCTGCTCACCTTGCTTAAGTATAACCTTGTCTTGATGAACCTCAGTCAGTTTCCAACCATCCAGATCATTAAGTAAACTAACTCTTCTATATTTATCTTTTGCTGTCTTGCCACTTTCGCAACTAAATAAGGCGGACAAGCCTTTTCCTGTCGAATAAATACCTACCAACTCCCACTCAAAAACAACAGGTATTTCTACATTTTGGGTAAAGGCATCCTCTTGACTAGATTCATCAACTGGACGTCTACCCTTAATAAATAAAGGACGCGCAACAAAATTAAGATAACTTTCTTGTGGCTTTTTATGAAGATCTATTTGTGGCATCTCTTCCAGCGACGTTTTTACATCATTTAGCATTATAGATTTCATAATGGAATTTTGTGCCCACCCGGCATAAAGCCACTCGCCGGTAATTATAAATACACAAATCACACAAATCGAGGCTAACGAAAATACCAGTTTAATATTCATTATGCTGGTTTTCTCATAAAACTAACCGCCTGAAAATTAACATTCAAGTCATTACTATCTTCAATTTGACGAGTCACTTTATTTCTTGTTCCGCGCATAGGCCTTATATCGAGTTGATTAATAATAATAAGGGGTTCAGATGTCTCTATCTTATAGAGAACGGACTGTAAAACCTGACTACTTCCAGTCATCCTGACACTAACCGTTATCCGCTTAAAAGCATCTTTATTGGTAACAGGTAAAGCTTGCGTACTGCTTAATTGTCCACCTGCATCAACAATTGTTTTTTTTATAAACTCCTGCATTTCAGCGGAAGCTAAGGCATCCGTCGCCTGACGATTAAAATATCCTTGTTGTTCCTGTTTTTTTGTTATGTCCGCCATACTGTTGGTAACTGTATCGGAGTTCGCTAAAATGCGTTCATATTGCTGTAGTTTAAAAACCAGAGCCTTCTTTTCTTCAAGTAATTCAAGTTCTTTACTTATTAAAGGTACAAAAATGACTAAACTTATTATTAGCACAACTCCCGCTAACAGACCGATGGCAAGCCAACGCTCTTGTAATGCTTGAGCTTGTAAATTAGCTTTATTAAATATACTCACCTAATGCTCCGTCTGTGCGTTAGCGTTAGCGTTAGCGTTAGCGTTAGTGTTAGTGTTAGTGTTAGTGTTAGTGTTAGTGTTAGTGTTAATTACATCAACAGTAATCTGGAATCGCTCCAAATTACTAACTCTATCCTGTGTAACGGGCGAAGCAAATCTCGCATTTGAAAATAGCTCAGACTCCTCTAAGACGGCCAATAATGCTGATGCAGTAGGCGACTCCCCTTGTATTTGCAAATGACCTTCTGAGTATTGCGCATAATTAAGCGAAGTATCATCTTTAATTAACAAGCTTAACGTGTTTAGAATATTAATCACATCAGGACTCGCATTTTTCTCTTTAATGAGTTGGCTAGTTTCATCTATAACGGCGTCAATAGATGATTGCATCGCTTTTACCTTCTTAGCGTCTTTCTCCAAACTTTCTGCTTTTAATTTCAACGTATTAACTGTTTGATATTCAAACCAAACCGGCATAGCAATCACTAAAATCAGTAAAATACTAGTCAATGTTATGAGCGCCCCATTAAGCAAACGCGGCAAATTTGCAGTTTTTTGCCTAAATTTCTCAGGTAACAAATTATAAGCTTCATCAATATCATCAAGACTATTCGGTGCATCTTGATAATCAACAAATAATGGAGATATTCCCATTGCTTTAACATCTTCATAAAGCCCATCGAGTAATTCCCGAGTCGTTACTATAATCATTACTCTTAGATAACCCGGCTCATTTTCGCCCGTAAGCGGCTTAACAGCAAAATAAACCTGTTCTGCCTTGAACGGCGTATAACGATCTAATTCATAAGAAATAACCTGATGTAGATTTTCTTTCGCTGCAATCGGTAAGCTAAGCTCTTTTTGTATGGCTTCTTGAGAGGATAACCTTAAAATTACTTTAGCTTTTGCTAATCGTAGATCCTTTTCATATAAACTTTGTATTGAAAAAGATCTATCTGAACGCTCTAACGTTGCTAGCGGTTCATCCTGATCTAACAGCCTATACGTCAACGCTAACTGGCTGCTTGTAACACGCGGGTGATAGTCGCGCTTATCTGTGGCACGACGCCTAGGCAACACTAACTGACTACTCATTGTGCGAATAATAATGAAACCGTGTTCATTATTAAAAAAAGGCTTTATTCTCTCAGGAATCAGAAAAACAAGCTCACGCTTCCACCAGCGGAAGAACTGTTTAAAATTCAGATCAATTGTTGAGTTCAGGTTCAGCATATTTTTTCACTAATAATTCGCTCATTTTAACCGTAAATAAGGTCTTGTTATTTGCGGTAACACGACTCCATTTTAATATTTGAAAGGGAGTTTCGGCATTTTGTTCCGATTTTTTAATCACTACATTAACAGCTGCCTTGGAATGGTCATCTAAAACGGCTTCAGAGATCACATTAAAAACATCGTTTTGTCCAGCAGGGTTATTGAACTCTGAGTTTAGTGGGAAAGAAGGGGTAGGCTGATTATTGATTACGCTTTGTAATCTGGCGAGAATGTACGACTCAATCAAGCCTTGATCCAATCCTGGAACTACCTGTAAAACCTCTTTACTTGCCATTTGCAGGTTGATTTGCGACTGCCCTGAATAAACGGTCACTAAAGGCTCAATCCATGCAAATAGTGCTTTATCCATACCCAATACTAATTGTAATTCTTCTGTTGATTGAAAAGGCTTATTACTGGGCTGATAGTTTAAACCAGCGGCCTTATACTCATCCTTTTCAGCGCCATTTAGATTGACCAGATCATCAGGATCACGCCAATCAAGAATGGCGGCCACCAGACCATTTTGCTGCTCTTCGTCCACAGGGGCATGAATCATTAAACTCTGTAACAATTGTTGATCCGCTTTGTTAATATCTATTTTTCCATTTTCAGATAACAATTGTATTCGGATTTTTGCACGGTCTGCAATTATTTCATAAACACGCCCATCTGCTCGCCATGCTTTAAAGAGATCAGGATTTGATAACATCATTTCAGCTATTGAAATACCAGACTCAGCAATAGACATTGCCTGTGCATTATTTTTAATGGTTGAAACAATGGATGCTTCTCTGCGCATGGTGAGTGAAAAACTGCCGGCCATGATCATCATCAAACTCAGTATCCACAGAACTAAAATCAAGGCAACGCCCTTTTGTTGCATTACCTAAAAGCCTCCACGGGGTTTGTGGGCAGCCCACCTATGGGATTTAATCCAATACCTGTATTGCTATCGATTGCATCGCTCACTTTAAGCTCAATGATCATCTCCGGCCAATAAATCCCGCTTTCTAGTTCAATCTTAATTTTAACTAAACGAGGTAATATATTTTTATTTAGCCACTCATCCGTCCATACACCTCGACTACTTCCCTCCGTATCCGCACCAAAATACGACAACTTAAAGTCTTTAACGTGCCGGATTAATGTGATCTCTTCTTTCTGCGGCTCTTCTCCGTCTATCGGTTCAATGTATGGAATTAATGACACGTTAATTAACTGTTCATTATCCACTTCATTTTTACTTAACAAATAGTGTTGTAATCCCGACCGAGCAGCACTTGCAGGAAATTCAGAAACAAACATTAAAGATTGCGCAGCACCCTGAAAAGAAAAACGCTGTTCGCCTTCAGGCGAATCATTTGACAACGGTTTCGCAACCGATAAATGTTGCTGAAAAAAATTATAAACAACCGCTATTTCGTTAACCTCAGTTATTTTATTTTCGCCTTTTTCCCAACTATCGGTCCCTATTTTTAAACTAGCAAATAATAAAACCACCATAACACTGAGCAAGGTTAGCGCAATAAGGACTTCAATTAAAGTAAAGCCTCTGGAATCAGAACGCAGTCCAACTGAAAGAAACTCAATCGATCGCTTATGCGGTGACCCGACAAAGGCTGCTTTTATTTTCATTTGTTTTGATAGCCCAATTTTAAGGTTGTCAGCTCAATTCGCCTCTTGTTTGCCGCTTGACCCCAACTTACAATAACTTTAACTTTAAAAAGTCCCATTGTAGTTGTTACATAATCAGTATCACTGGTACTAGTACCAAGCTCAAAAATATAGGGATTCACTGTTAACAGCCAATCATATTTCTCATTTTCAGTACCTGAATCCTGACCAACCTGTAAAGGTGTTTCTAGCCCGGTTTTAGCCATCAAGCTTTCAGCGATTTGAACGGCAGCCGTGTAATCCTCGGCGACAGACGCCGTATTAACCCCCGATGAAAATATTTTTAGCAAAATACCCAAAGAAAATGCAAGAATCGAAAATGCAATCAGGATTTCCAATAAGGAAAAACCTTTCTGTTTATTCACTTGAATCTTTATCATTAAGCTCAACCTGACCCGTTAGCCAATTGATATCCAATTGCCAGGTCAACTTGTTTTTCTTCAATGTTATCCGACCACCTGTTGAAGAACCATCTGGAAAAAACCGGACACGCCCCATGCCTTCCTCTGTTAATTCTCTCTTGGCCGTTACCAGGGTTACACCTATTGACTTTGAAATAGCATAGATCTTATCTCGTCGACTGACAGTATACGTATTTTGGATAAGATTAAAGTTAACGGTCATCTCTTGATGAGAAATTAAAGCCTCACCTCTTGCAAACCGTAAGGCAGACGCAATATCCCTGGAAGCCGCTTTAAGTGCTGTAGCATCATTACCTGACGATAAATTAATTCCAACAACAGAAAAGCCCAACACCATTATAAATAATACGATCATTAACTCAAGTAGAGTAAAACCCTTGGTTTTATTATCTACGCCGCCCGATAGGCTGTGCATATTCACTTATCTTAAGTTAACTGTTATTCCCAACTAACAATGTCCTGATCTTCGCCAGTTCCACCTTCTTTACCATCTGCGCCATAAGAGAAAATATCGAACTTTCCATGCTCGCCAGGGAATACATAATGATATTCATTTTGCCATGGATCAAGTGGTATTTTGGACTTTGATAAATAGGGGCCACTCCAGTGCCTAGCGTTATCAGGCGCCTCAATCAATGCATTTAAGCCTTGTTCAGTTGATGGATAGGTGCCTGCATCCAGCTTATACATATCCAGGGTTGAGGCCAAATCTTCAAGCTGTACCTTTGCCGCTTTAGTTTTAGACTCACCCATGTGTTTCATTACTTGTGGGCCAACAATTCCCGCCAGCATGGCAATAATGCCTAAAACAACCAATAACTCAAGTAAAGTAAACCCCATTTGCTTACGATTTTTTATCTGTCTCATAGTCGCCATTATTTCCCAAGTTAAAAAGCCAAATCATTAACACTTAAGATAGCGAGTAGAATTGATACAATAATGCCCGCGATCATAAGCCCCAGAGTAATAATCAGCACCGGCTCAAGAAAAGCCAACAAACGCTGAATAGCCACTCTAAGCTGTTTATCATAAATGGTGGCAACCCGAAGCAACATCTCTTCTAGTCGCCCCGTCTCTTCTCCCATCTTTATCATTTGCAAAGCCATCTTTGGCAGCAAACGCTTTTCCATCAACGCCTCAGATAAGTGTTTACCTTGCTTCAAGTGTTCTTCAGCATCCGCAATAGCTTCAGCCAATACCAGATTATCGACGGTTTCACGAACAATAACCAACGCCGCTAATATTGAAACACCATTGCCCAGCAACGTCCCCAGCGTTCGACTAATATTAGCTGTTTCTTTGTTCGTTATAATTGTGCCGGCCAACGGTAACTTTAAAAAACGCGCATCCCACACTTTTTTTCTGACAGGATCTGCCAGTTGATATTTCATATAACTAGAGCTAAAAATAATCCCTATCAGCAAAGCCCACCAATAACGTTGTAACCATTCAGCCAAGCCTACAACAATTTGAGTAGACACAGGTAACGCTTTGCCGGCGCTTTCAAACATTTCTGTGAATTGTGGCACAACAAACGTTAACATCACAAATAAAGAAGCCAGTGACATCACTAACAAAATAGCAGGATATATTAAAGCTGTACTCACCGTATCTTTTAATTCCTGCGAGCGCTCCAAATACTCTGATAAGCGGGTTAACACCTCATCTAAACCACCACCTGCTTCACCGGCACGCACCATATTCAAATAAAACTTGCTAAAAACACCTTGCTGCTGTTCTAAAGCATCCGCCAAAGACACGCCTCCTTTCACTTTTTCTAACACCTTGGCAATTAACTTTGTTAAGCGTGGATTATCTTCCGTCAAATCCATTAAAACAGACAACGATTTATCAATCGGTAAGCCAGATTCTAATAACGTGGCTAATTCTCCTGTTAATAAAACGATGTCTTTCTGCGATAACGTAGTCTGTTTATTCATCGACCAAAAAAATGATCGACTATTCGCTGGAGCAACACGAATAGGAATATAGCCCTCGGACTGTAAAGTGGAAATGAGTAACTGTTCATCGGCTACATCTCGAACACCCTCCTCCGTTTCGCCTAAACTATTAATTGCTTTATAAGTAAATAAAGGCATCTCAGCTTTCCGAAGTAACGCGCATTACCTCTTCAAGAGTGGTAATGCCTTCTATAACCTTTACCAATCCATTTTCATAAAGCGTTTGCATACCTTCAGCAATAGCCAATTTTTGAATAGTCCCTGCTTCTTCATGAGCCATGATAAGTTTACGGATAGGATCGGTCATGGGTAAAAACTCAATAATGGCTAGTCGGCCTCGATAACCCGTACCTGCACAAGCGGTACAGCCAACGGGCTTGTATAAAACGATCTCACGCTGAGCAGAAAAACGCTGTAGCTGTAAATCCTTAACTAATTCGGGCGCAGCAACCGTACTTTCTTTACAGGCTGGACATAATTTCCTGACCAACCGCTGCGCCAATATGCCATTGACTGTAGAGGTCAGCAAATATTCTTCCAGACCCATATCCAGTAAGCGTGTAATACCGCCAGCAGCATCGTTGGTATGCAATGTGGATAATACTAAATGACCCGTGAGAGCTGATTGAACAGCAATTTTTGCGGTTTCCAGATCCCGCATTTCGCCAATCATGATAACATCGGGATCTTGTCTTACAATAGACCGCAAAGCGGAGGCGAACGTCAACCCTATTTGTGGCTTGGCCTGAATTTGGTTAATCCCTTCCATTTGATATTCAACCGGATCTTCAACCGTAATTATTTTACGCTCAGGCGTATTTAACTGCTTTAATGCTGCATACATAGTAGTCGATTTACCACTTCCAGTTGGGCCAGTAATCAAAATAATGCCGTGAGGCAGAGCCAGTACATCAATAAAGTTTTGTAAATGTCTGCCCGCAAAACCTAAAGCCTCAAAATCCAGTACGGTATTTTCCTTGTCTAATAGACGTATCACCACACTCTCTCCATACATTGTAGGTATCGTAGATACCCGCAAATCCAGCTCTTTCCCCAACATTTGAATTTTGATTCGTCCATCCTGAGGCAAGCGACGTTCGGCAATATTCAGTTTGGCCATAATTTTAATACGAGAAATGACCGCTGCGGTTGATTTTACATTAGGCGCATCTATCGCCTGTAGAACACCATCAACACGTAACCTGACTGTTAAAGATTGTTCAAAAGGTTCTATGTGAATATCTGACGCCCGGGTTTCAATCGCTCGCTGCATAATCAAATTAACCATTTTGATGACAGGCGCCTCACTGGCCAAATCCTTTAAATGTTCTAAATCTTCTTCCCCAAGATCATCTAAGGCTAAATCATCGATCAACTTATCCATTCTCGAACGATCTTCACCATATTGAACATCCAGAGCTGCATCTATTTCTGAAAGCAAGCCCACTTTAACAACAACTGATTTTCCTATCATCAAGCTCAGTGCGCTAATAGTAAACTGATCTTCAGGATCCATCATCGCAACGGTCACATTATTATCCGTTTGACCCAAGCCGATAATATGGTAATTCTTTAAAAAACGTAACGACACATCTTCAGGCAATTGTCTTTCTAATGGATATTGACCAGTTGCTACCTTCTCAAATTTACCCGTCTCAGCAAAGGTATCAGCAACATCAAGTTCAGAACATAAGCCCAACTTAACAAGCAACTTGGGCAAACTTTCTCCTACTGAGGTTTTTTGGACACGCTCAACTTTCTTTAATTCCGAAGCTGACAGCTTATGTCTTTCCTGTAAAGTTGCTAACAAAGGCTGATAAGTCATATTTTTCCACTAAATTTGAATTAATATCTATCGAAATAATAATCTGCAATCTTGCAAATTAGCAGCTAACTGAAAAGGCTGGGCTACCTTTATTTTATAAGTCTACATAACCCGTTTCTTCATGTAAAACAGTATCTAAACCTTGCATTTCTTGATCGACCGTGACCCGTAGACCCAACCATTTATCGAGTAACTTCAAAATCACAAAGCTAAAAAAAGCACTCCATAGCGCTGTAACCACAATCGCTAAAGCTTGAACACTGACTTGATGAGTCATAGAAACACCCTCAGCCAATCCAAAGCCGCCTAAGTCAGCACTTACAAAAACACCTGTCAGTAATGACCCGGTGATACCGCCTATACCATGTACAGGAAATACATCTAAAGAATCATCAATTTTTAAAGTACGCTTAACGTATTGAGTCGCATAAAAGCACACGACTCCAGCCGTCACGCCAATGAATAGCGCTCCTGATGGACCAACAAAACCAGAGGCCGGTGTGATTGTTCCTAACCCCGCCACCATGCCAGTAACAATACCCAACACACTGGGCTTTCCAAACCGTCTCCATTCAATAAACATCCAAGTTAACGAACCAGCGGCGGCGGCAATATGCGTTACTAACATAGCCATGCCTGCGCGACCATCTGCGGTTAATGCACTACCCGCATTAAAACCAAACCAGCCGACCCAAAGCATACCAGCCCCCGTCACCACCATAGTCATATTATGGGGCGGCATAGCCGTATTTGGAAAACCTTTTCTTTTACCCAGAACAAGAGCAGCCACTAATGCAGCGACCCCCGCATTAACGTGAATAACAATACCGCCAGCAAAATCCAGGGTACCCAGCTCCGCTAACCAGCCACCACCCCATATCCAATGACAAACCGGCATATACACAAGAATCAGCCATAAACTACTAAACCAGAGCATTGACGAAAACTTCATACGCTCGGCGAAGGCGCCCACAATCAGTGCTGGTGTAATAATAGCAAAGGTCATTTGAAACATAAAATAGACTGTTTCTGGTATGTCGCCTGTCAGTACTGTGGTATTGATATCAGGAAGAAATGCTTTTGACGCCCCACCGATAAATTTCTGCCACTCTCCCCCATTTGCAAAGATAAAACTATAAACACCCGCCAGCCAAAGAATAGAAACAACACAGGTAATAGCGAAACACTGCATCAATACAGATAAGACGTTTTTACTTCTTACTAACCCGGCATAAAATAATGATAAACCGGGTATGGTCATAAAAAGAACTAACGCTGTAGACGTTAAAATCCAGGAAGTATTAGCCTGATTCAAAGAATCAGCTAAGGCTAAATCAGGTAGCAGACATAAACCTAAAATTAATTGCTTAATTGTAGTCGAGGACATTTTAAATTGCATCCTCTCCAGTTTCACCCGTTCTAATACGCACAACTTCTTCCAGATTGGAAACAAATATCTTTCCGTCGCCTATTTTTCCAGTATTAGCCGCCTTGACAATGGTGCTCACTGCTTTTTCTACCATAGCATCGGACACAGCAATCTCAAGCTTAACCTTAGGCAGAAAATCAACCACATACTCAGCACCTCGATATAACTCAGTATGACCCTTCTGGCGACCAAACCCCTTGACTTCAGTTGCAGTCACACCTGAGACACCTATCTCAGATAATGCTTCCCTAACATCGTCCATTTTAAATGGTTTTATTATTGCTGTTATTAGTTTCATTTTATCTCCTGTTATTATTTTAGAAAAACAATTTGTGTTACAGTGTTGCATGATAGTGAATTATCAATCAACATACAATTATTAGGCTGTATTTATCGCTTTTAAAATATCATACTATCATGGCTTGTGGTTCGCGTATTTTTAAAGGTAGTACTGAGGTAAGTAAGTCGTCGATTAAACTTCCAATCTTGCCCCGTTAAGTTTTAGCCATACACCTTGCTCTTTGTAGTTGGGGCAATATGTCGCAACAACCTTCCAAAAGGCAGGTGAATGGTTATGATGCAGGATATGGCTTAACTCATGAACCACTAAATAATTAATAATGGGTTCAGGCGCCATAATAATCTTCCAGTTATATTGAATGACGCCTTTAATATTGCAGCTGCCCCAGCGAGATTTAAAGGATTTAATGACCACAGCAGATGGGCTAACACCGATTATTTGTGCATAATGCCGGGTTTTTTCTACCATCATGAGTTGAGCTTGCTGTTGGTACCATTTAATCAGTAATTGTTTAGTCATTTTAGAGTTATCTACGGCGTTGTCTCTTACTGAAACAACGAGTTCACCTTCATGAAGGGTAAGAGAGGGATAGGGGCCTGCTTCAATTTTTAAAACATGATCTTTTCCCAAGTAAAAAAAGACTTCGCCAGTTATAAATTTTTTCGGTTTAATGGCAATGATGTCTTGCTGGAGGGCTAGTTTCTCTCTGATCCAGCGACTTTTTTTAGCCACTAATAACTCAACAGTCTCTCTGTTTAAACTTTCAGGCGCCATAATAATGACTTTGCCTTTGTGTATTTTAATGCCAACAGTGGTGCGTTTGGCAGAGCTGATAATTTCGGCAATAAAGCCGTTTCCCTGGATAGTATTCATGTTAAGCATTAACAATCTTAGGTCTGTATGGGGTTCATAAATCATTATATAATGCTGAACAGTTCTTGGTTAAGTTACTGAGGCGACTCCCCATATTTTTGCTGTTATCTAACACTAAAGGAAGTGAACGATGTCAATTAGACAATTTGATGATAAAAAACCTATTATTGGCAGTTCAGTTTATATTGATGAAAGTGCTGTTGTGATTGGTGATGTAACGCTGGGCGATGATGTCTCGGTATGGCCGACTACGGTTATTCGAGGGGATGTAGAAAGCATAAAAATTGGCGCGGGCACCAATGTGCAAGATGGTGCTGTTTTACACGTATCCCATGCGGGACCCTTTGCTCCAGAAGGTCAGCCGTTAACAATTGGTAAAGGTGTTACCATTGGTCATAGAGCGGTGGTTCATGCCTGTACGGTCGGTGATTATTGCTTGGTAGGTATTGGCGCTATTATTCTGGATGGTGCGGTACTTGAAGATTATGTCATGTTAGGCGCTGGCGCTCTGGTTTCTTCTGGAAAGCGACTGGAAAGTGGTTATTTATATGTGGGTGCACCCGCTAAACAGGCTCGGCCTTTAAAAGAGTCTGAAAAAGCGTTTTTAGAATATTCAGCTGAGCATTATGTGCATTTGAAGAATGAATATTTAGCAAAGACGCGGTAAACCACGTCGTTGCAGGATTTTAAATTGGGAGTTGCAGTAAGCAGAAGTTTCACATTGATAATGTGATATAAATATTTTAGAATCAAAGGTCTTTTTACAATTGAGATGTCGGTTTTTACATGGAAATATATTTGGTGAAGTTAATTGTTTAATTCAGACGTTTTTTACTTTCCGATATTCACTAAGAACTCAGAGAGCGAGAAATACTCCTCTAAACAAATACATTTCGGTGAAATTATCGATACGTGGTTGCAAGGTTGCATTGATTTCATTACCGCCACCTTTGATCATACAACTAAAGAGACTGATATACCTTTTACTGCAACCGCCGACGATATAATTCGTGTGCTACTGGCGCACGACTTTAACTATCAATCCCGAGGGCGTGTGGCGCATCTTCTTAATGATCTGAATGCTCGAGTCGATCGTATAATTCGGTCGGGCAAGAAATTACCCATATTCTTCCTTTATCATGGCGGATATCGCGCTACTGCTGGGATTAATAAATACGGCCTTCAATTTGAGCCAGATATCACCGAATTGATGCTGCTTTACCAGATCGCCCGTTTGCAATGTAAGATTAAATCAATCTATCCGCCCGGAATATCCTTTGTAATTGTGATCAATAACGGGGTAGCGGCTTACACGAACGACATACCCTATGCTGCGACGCAAGGCTATGTAAAGCGACTGCAACACATGATTGATTCAATTAATGCCAGCAAGGTAATCAAAATTCTGATGCAATCGTCTCTGGGCTCGTTCGAAGATCTTATGAGATCAGTCGTAATCGAACCTGAATCGTGCATTAACCAGGTCGACCACAGGATTGTCGAGAGATTTCTGGGCCGCGCGTGTTCAGTCGAGGACGCATGTTGGTACGCCGCCCGCTATATGAAAGCCGAAGCGGTATGGGGTGAAGAAGTTCGCGCAATCGTTGATCAGTCCTCCGGCTTTACTTGTCGCCAAGTTGCTCACCCATCCTGTCTTTCTTTTCGCCCGTTTCCCGGTGGCGCCATCCGAGCTCAGAACGGAACTGTTGGTTTTCGAATGGGCAAAAAAGACCTCATCCCAAACTTAATCACTTCGGTTACCTTCGAACATTCAGAGATAATGCAAGTGCCTGTTCGGTGTAATTTGCCAGGGTCGAACTGGACATGAAACTATCATTCAGTCCTAATTCCGACGAGTTATGGCAGTCGTCACCTTTCCACACCTTGGATGAGACTAGGCTTGCTCGGACTTTGGCAGACGTCCTCAATGAAATGGCGGGGCGATGGCCGTATCAGACTGCGGTCATCGATCATGGTCGTAAGATAAGTTTCCGCAAGCTAGCCAATCTGGTCGGTGGGTTATCAGAGCAAATCCGTGCGACTGATGCTCCACCCGGACCGATAGCACTCCTTCATTCCGTTGGGGTGGACGCTATGGCTGCCTGGTTCGCTTGTTCTGTGGCGGGACGACCCTTACTAATGCTGGAGCCAAGCAACCCACCTGAACGAAATTACGCATTGATTGAGGGAGCCGGAGCCACCCTCATCCTGCATGATGGACAGATAGATCCTACAACTTTGATTGGCTTGAATTCATTCCAGTGGATCGTTCCGCAGGGGTATTCCGCACCGCTCGTTCTAGGTACAGGACTTGGTGCGGACGATCCCTCCATGATTTTCCCCACCTCAGGTTCGACGAAAGAACCAAAACTGATCGCCTACAGTGCTATAACCCTACAAACTAAGGTGCAGGCTTCAATCTCAATTATGGGAGCACAGCCAGGGGACATTGTTCTGGCAGCAGGGTCGCACAGCAACTACGGTTTCATGCACCACGCACTAGTGTTTTTGTTCGCAGGGGGATGCCTCTGTCTATCAGATGTCCGCTCTGACGGGCTCGGAGTAGTATTCGATGCCATATTGAAACACGGTGTTGAGCATATGAGGTTTACTCCGTCGCTTTTTCGCGTAGTCGGGATGATGCCGGAAGCTAAGGCTACCCTGCGATTATTAAAGGGTGTTAGGTTCTCCGGTGAACCCTTACTTTGGAACGACCTACAATTGGCTCGAAGGGTTCTGCATCCAGACTGTCTGATACAGAACATATACGGAAGTACCGAAAGTGCGCTGTTTGTCTGGACGGACGACCGCGTAAAAATACTGAGTGAGGGTGCAGCACCGATTGGACGGATATACCCGCTTTACGAATTCCAAATTCAAACTGACGATAACCTACCATCAACGTGGGGCAATGCGGGCGAATTAGTCATCAGCTCTCCGTATCAGGCGCTTGGTGATTGGCGACTGGGTGTGCTGGATGAGTCACGATTTCCGCCAGATTCGCGAGGTGGCGGGCGACGGCTTTATTACACGGGAGATATTGTGAGATCAAACTCAGAAGGTGAACTCATCATGCTTGGTCGCAAGGATAGATTAGTAAAAGTCAATGGACAGGGTGTATCTCTGATCGAAATTGAGGCTCATCTGCAAGCTATGCCCAATTGTGCTCAAGCGGCTGTACTAGAATGTCCTGGACAGCATGGAAATAGGCTGGTCGCCTTTCTTACAATGGTCGATGCTACCACACCTGAGATAGACCCTAGATCTTGGTTGGAAGAACGCCTACCCGCATACATGATTCCTACACGATTTACCTGGATTGAGAGAATGCCACTCTTACCAAGCTCTAAGGTTGATTATAAGAACCTGCTTTCCCGTCTGCCGCCTGAATACAGGATAACACCTACAGTTGCTGTACTGGATGAGATGTCACTGATGATTCCCAATAGTAAAATTGACCTAGAAGACTTATTGGCACAGTATCAATCTCACCCTGAATTTGAACAGTCCTATGTTCCACCACGCACACCTATGGAAAAAACGCTAGTTGCTATTTGGCGAGAAGTTCTGAATATTGAGCAGATTGGTATTCATGATAATTTCTTCGAATTGGGTGGCCATTCTTTGCTAATACTCGTGCTGTGTACAAAAATAGAGACCCAAATCAGTAAATCAGTACCTATGAGTTGGGTATTCCAATTTCCTACCATTAGCCAACTAGCCGTTAAATTGGAACAGGACAATCATATAGAAGTTAAATCACTCGACCCAATTGTTACTGCCTTTGAAATTGATTCAACCTTGCCGCCTCTATTCTGGGGATTAAGCCTAGGTAATGGCGCAGCTACGATACTTAAGCAATTGAATTATAATCGATCATTTTATTTATTGAATCATCAATCACTGGATGGTAAATCAGCGAAACATACCACTATTAAAGACATGGCAAATTACTATTTGCAAAGGATTTTACAAATCAAGCCAGACGATCCTTATTATTTGATGGGATATTCTTTTGGGGGTATCATTATGTACGAAGTGGCCTGTCAGTTATGTAATCAAGGGGAAAAAGTGGCACTACTTTTTTTATTAGATCCACCGCCAATAGCCTTTGATAAGAATAATGGGACATATATTCTCCAAAATAAGGTAACTGTTCAAAACAAAATATACAGTAAAATAAAAAAGGACGGATACATATCTTTTGCTAAAGCATGTCTATCTTTTTCTAAAGCATATATATCTTCTGCTAAAGAGAAAATACTTTTTTCACTAATAGTCAAACCCAGTGTTTATTTAGAAAAAATCCCTCTTCGCTTTCACAGGAGTTACGTCTTTAGAATTTATAAAACCGCTATTCAACGCTATCAACCTGAACATCCTCCACAAGGTATTGAAAACGCTATTTTAGTTCATACTAACAATCGTAATATGAAAGACTGGATAGATATTTTTAACGGTAAAGTTAATATTTATAGTCTTGATTGTAATCATGGAGAATTAATACATGATCCACATTACATCGCTATTTGGTTAGACATAGCAAATTCATATTTGGCGAACTCGACTACCAATGAGTTAGAAAAACTTTAAAACGCCAGTTGCTAAAAATTTAGCACTGAACAACGCAACAGAAACATTATTTCCGCGTATAAATCTTCGCATGGTCTTCAAATGGGGGGTCAAATTAAATTCCCTAGAGGTCGGGGTGTCTAAGCTTTCCAATTAACTTTAGATTTTTTTGGAGTAGTGATAATAGCTTATTTATATAATTCACTACTACCATCCATATTACCCGTCTGGTTATACAATAATGGTTTCCCTTGATTAAGTATCCCTGCTGAAACAACTTGACACAGAGCTATTATATGATCTCCTGCATCGGTATAGTGGCTCACTCGACAATCAAAATATGCCAAGGCTTCTGATAGAATAGGCGCACCTGTTATATCCGCTTGCCATTGAAAGCCTGCCATTTTATCCTTGGCTGAATGCCCAAAATGTTCGGCAATTGCATATTGATGCTGCGCTAGCACATTAATGCTACAGACCCTACCCGCGTGCAATAACTTGTAAGAAAAATGCTCGGGATTAATACTCAACGCTAATAAAGGTGGCTTAAAAGAGGCCTGCATAACCCAAGCGGCAGTAAAGGCATTTTGCTGAAGACCATCCGTAACGCCAATCACATAAACGCCATGACTCATTTGTTTCACTAAATTTTCAATGTTTGCAATCATGCTAATAAATTACCCATTCGTATTAACTCATCACATTTATGCGCATAGATAAATCAATGGCTTTAACATTTTTCGTCAGAGCTCCAATAGAAATGTAATCAACCCCCGTTTCTGCATACGCTCGAATATTTTCGAGACTAATATTGCCGGATGCCTCCAAATCAATTGCCCCAGCATTTAAGGCAACAGCAGCACGCAAATCATCAATACTAAAATTATCCAGCATGATTCGATCGGGCTTAGCCTCTAGCGCTTCTATCAATTCGGACAGTGATTCTACTTCAACTTCAACGCTCACGGTCGTCAATTTTCTCGCGATTTGAATGGCTTGAGTGATTGATCCTGCGGCCAGGATATGATTTTCCTTTATTAAAACGCCATCATACAAACCAATCCGATGATTATAACAGCCACCACAAACGACTGCATATTTTTGCGCGTTCCTTAAGCCTGGAATAGTTTTTCGGGTATCTAAAACTTTACAACCCGTTCCGGCAATAGCATCCGCATAGTCCTTTGCAAGGGTTGCGGTCGACGATAATAGTTGTAATAAATTGAGAGCCGTTCGTTCGCCTGTCAATAAAGCCCTTGCTGACCCGCTGACTTTGCATAAGATAGTATCTTTTTTAACAACCGCTCCCTCATTGACTAACCACTTAACTGTGACCTCGGCATCCAGCTCCTCTAATACCGCATTAAACCAGGCTTGACCGCACAATATCATGTCTTCTCGGGTAATTACATCAGCAGTGGCGTAAGCCGTTTCAGGAATAATAGCGGCGGTGAGATCGCCAGAACCGATATCTTCTTTGAGAAAAGCGTTTATATCTACTCTATTTAACGTGACTGTCATAAGTGTACCGTGTAACGAATTAATAAGGCTTTTTTGTTCATTGTGCCAAAAACCGGATACAATAGCTTAATTACGTTAAGCAATCGACAAAGTTTATAATTTTTTTATTCAAGCACGAGTGAAGCTTAACATTTCTGAGCAGCTAAACCTACAACCCCACCATAAGCTCACGAAAATCCTCAATAGCTGGATAATTTAGGATAGTTCTGATGGGTTGTTGAGTGTCGGGCTTGCTCACCGAAATTAAATGCTTTATACCAAATAATTGTGCTGAATTTAAGACCGCAAGACTATCATCAATTAACACTGTAGTATTTTTATCGAAGGATTGTTGTCGCTGTAACTGATTCCAAAACTGCTGATTTTCTTTTGGAAAACCAATATCATGAGAGCTAATGATATGATGAAAAAACTGCTGTAAACAGGTCTTTTCCATTTTTAAATCTAAACTGTCTCGATGAGCGTTAGTCACTAATATCACTTTTTGAGAAGATTGCTGTAACTTTTCTAGGAACTCGGTAACATGGGGTAAAATAGCAATTAAGCCTGATATCTCAACCTTTAATTCAGTAATATTTAGATTTAAAGCCTCACTCCAATAATCCAGACAATACCACTCTAACTTACCCTCCATACTTTTGAACTGAGGCCTTAATTGCATTTTTGCTGATTCAACACTGATGTTATGTTGCTCAGCATATTTTAGGGGAACGAATTCATGCCAAAAATGATTATCAAAGTTTAAATCCAGTAAAGTTCCATCCATATCTAACAAAACAGTATCAATTTTTTCCCAATCAATCATCATAGTGCGTTATATTTATCAAAAAAAATCATAAAGTAGCATAATGACAGAAAAACCGATCATTCTAAATAAAATTACGGTCGCTAAAAGCCGATTATTTCATATTCAATCACTTGATATTCAGTTTAGTAATGGTGAACGACGTAATTACGAACGCTTAGCGCGTGTTAACAAAGGGGGAGCTGTTTTAGTTGTCCCCCTGCTGGATAACGAAACTGTTTTATTAATTAAAGAATATTCTGCCGGTGTGCATCGTTATGAAATAGGTTTGCCTAAAGGCAAGGTAGATAACGGAGAATCTTTTTTAATAGCAGCCAACCGGGAACTCAAAGAAGAAATAGGCTTTGGAGCCAAAATGTTAACTCACTTAAGTACTTTTTCTTTAGCGCCCTCTTATCTGGAACACACAACAGAAATTATCATCGCTCAGGACTTATATACAGAAAAATTGTGTGGTGACGAACCTGAGGAATTGGAAGTCATTGCCTGGAAATTAAGCCACATTAATGAGTTATTAGCAACAGGCGAATGCACAGAAGCTCGCTCAATCGCAGCGCTTTTTATGACAATAGAATACTTAAAAAGTCTAAAGTAAGAATACCCACTATCAATATATTAACTAATCAATCACTTTCAGGATTTATGAACGATAAAGAACTTTGGCAACGTTATCAAGATTGGCTGTACTTTAATGAAGACTTAGGTTTATACCTCGATATCAGTAGAATGCGTTTTGATAATGAATTAGTCAATACGCTGATGCCCAAATTTGCTAAGGCTTTTAAAGATATGGAGGCCTTAGAGCAAGGCGCTATTGCTAACCCTGATGAAAATAGAATGGTAGGACATTACTGGTTGCGCAATCCCGACTTAGCGCCTCCTGAACTACGGGATGAAATTATTACTAATCTTGAACAAATTCAAGATTTCGTCCAAAAAATTCATGAAGGGCAAATTCATCCTATCAGTACACCTAAATTTACTGACATTCTTTCCATTGGTATTGGTGGTTCGGCACTCGGCCCGCAATTCGTCAATGATGCCTTAGCCCCCTTATCTTCTGCTTTATCAATCCACTTTATTGACAATACCGATCCTGCTGGTATTGATAAAACCTTAGATCAGATCAATGATCGCCTTAAAAGCACTCTCGTTATTATTACCAGCAAATCAGGGGGAACACCAGAAACACGTAATGGGATGCTTGAAGTAAAAGAAGCGTTTAAGCAACAAGGCTTAAGTTTTTCTGATCACGCTGTAGCAGTGACCATGCTAGGCAGTAAAATGGATGAAATGGAACGAAATGAAGGCTGGTTAGCCGAATTTCCTATGTTTGACTGGGTAGGAGGCAGAACATCAGAAATGTCATCAGTGGGTTTATTATCCGCCTCATTAATGGGGATTGATGTTAATGAGCTATTAGCTGGCGCAAAAATAATGGATATCGCCACGCGGATACCGGACATAAAACAAAACCCAGCCGCTTTATTAGCGTTGACCTGGTATTACGCCAGTAACGGTAAAGGTGAAAAAGATATGGTTATCCTTCCCTATAAAGACGGTCTTCAATTGTTTTCTCGATACTTACAACAATTAGTCATGGAATCGTTAGGAAAAGAAGTTGATTTAGACGGTAAGGTGGTTCATCAAGGACTCACTGTTTATGGCAACAAAGGTTCCACTGATCAACATGCTTTTGTTCAACAATTGCGTGAAGGCGTAGCTAACTTTTTTACAATCTTTATTGAAGTGCTTAAAGATAGAAAAGGGTTCTCTATCGAAGTTGATGTTGATACTACAACAGGTGATTATTTGTCTGGCATGATGCTAGGTACCCGGCAAGCTCTCTATGACAATAATCGTGACTCTATCACCTTAACCATTACTGAGATATCTCCCAAAACGATTGGTGCACTCATTGCGCTATTCGAACGTACTGTGGGTATTTATGCCTCCTTAATTAATATTAATGCCTACAATCAACCCGGTGTAGAAGCGGGGAAAAAAGCCGCTGAAAAACTATTAACACTACAAAGAAGAATCATTAATGAGTTAAAAACCTCTAAACAACCGTTTAGCTTAATTGAATTATCTGAAAAATTAGAAGCAAGTGATCAAATTGAACAAGTCTATAAAATAGTTCGACATTTAGCAGAAAATCAACGTGGGGTTGTTTTACAAGGTGATCTTAAAAAACCCATTAGCCTATCGGTTTCATATCAACTAAGCGAATAAAACCTAAACTTAAGGCCTACCTCTTTGTTTGAGATAGGCCTTAAGTCATTCATTCCGACAGGCAAAAAAAAACCCAAGTGATTAGACCTGGGTTTTTTAAATAAGAGCTTGGCAATTCCCTACTTTCACATGGCAAACTGCCACACTATCATCGGCGCTAAATGGTTTCACTTCCGAGTTCGGGATGGGATCGGGTGGTTCACATTCGCTATGGTCACCAAGCAAACGGGTGTGTCAACTTCTCGGGTTGACGTCTTCGGTAAGTTATTCGCTTACCGTTGGAAATCTGTAACAGGGGTGATTAGCGACAATCAAGTAACACTGGCTTTGCTTTCGCTTTGCCACCACCTCAAACTCATTGGGTGTTATATGGTCAAGCCTCACGGGCAATTAGTACATGTTAGCTTCACACATTACTGCGCTTCCACACCATGCCTATCAACGTCGTAGTCTTCGACAGCCCTTCAGGGGACTCATGGTCCCAGTGAGATCTCATCTTGGGAGGGGCTTCCCGCTTAGATGCTTTCAGCGGTTATCCTGTCCGAACATAGCTACCCGGCAATGCCATTGGCATGACAACCGGAACACCAGAGGTTCGTCCACTCCGGTCCTCTCGTACTAGGAGCAGCTTCCCTCAAATCTCAAACGCCCACGGCAGATAGGGACCGAACTGTCTCACGACGTTCTGAACCCAGCTCGCGTACCACTTTAAATGGC
>Ga0118677_10001723_pt1 | contig 45650 bp, 40 predicted proteins | sample AliMusrvi5mmetaG_FD_86154 | JGI IMG/M metagenome (GOLD analysis project Ga0118677, IMG submission 86154) | reverse complement strand
ATTTAATGCTATTACTATTTTAAAAGAGCATATCAATAATCCAGTTTCAAATATTCTAATTGATGAATTTATGCAAAAATTATTTGCCAGGGCTCAACAATTTAAGCCTGAAATATCTAGGAAGCACTTCAATAAGGCGGTGATTCCAACTTTTAATGGACCTTCCGTTATATTATCAGAGACAATTTATCAGAGAAGCGTCGATATTAATAATGATAAATTTGTCTTGGGTCTTATTAATGATGCCGAAGAAAAAGGGACTATTAAGGATGTTTCTCCAGCTAGTCCTGCTTTGGAATCAGATCAAAATGGGCTAATAACCTATTATGAACAACTCAAAAACCAGTGGCATCCTGGTGACGTTGTAAGAGGTTTATTTGAGAATCAACCGGTGTATGTGACTGGCTTTGAAGATCTGAGAGATATGCTTAGACGTTACAACACTTTTTATTTTAAAACAGATTTAGAGAGAGGTTTAGTAAAGGATCCCAACGTGAAATGGATCCCCATTCGGATGGAAAAGTTTAATGTTATTTCCAGAGCAAGAGGGCGAGAGGTTATTGAGTTATTGAAAAGAAAGAGAATCGTAAGAGAAATTTATGATACAAAAATACAGGTAAATGACACAATAAAAGATTTTGATCGCCTTAGAGATTTAATCGATGGTTTGGGATTGAATTATGATGAATATTATGCCTTACTTGGGTCAGCTGGGGATTCTGCGATGATGGCCTTTAGTGAGTTAATAAGAAGAGGGTTAAGTCAAAATAAGATGACACAAACTGATTTAGCTCGCAGACTTGAAGTAAATTCATCATTAGTATCAAGATGGGCTTCGGGTAAGAGCTTACCTGCAACAAGAGAAAAAGTAGAAGCGATAATAGAAGCTTTTGGATGGGAAGGTAAAAACCAAGGAGCTAAACTACTTAACGCGTTTTTAGGATCCAACTCAGATCAAGGTGTAGAAGAAGCTTTACCATTAAATGCTATTGGGAAAATTTTAGCCGAAGCGCATAAACCAGTGGATGACTATGAGTTATCAAGCTATTTTGATAAGTTAGAGGACGAAGGAATTAAAAGAACAGACGTTCAAGAAATCACAGAATTGTTTCAAACAACCTATCTAGTTCAAATTCGTTTACCCTTTAAAGAGGATCAGAAATTGCTTGATTTAAGAAAAGGAGATCATCAAGAGATTGCTCTCGCTAAGAGATTTAATTATTTAAAAAAAAGAATAGCTGGTTTAATTCATGCCGGTATTTTTGATGTAAAGGCATTACGAAAAGCGATCACTCAGGAAACGATAGATTACTATGTCCGTTTAAATAATTTTAGGGATGAATCTAGCGGCAACATTTTAACAGCGTTGAGATCAAATGGAATTATTGATAATTCTAATAAGTTAACTTCTGACCAAGCGATGTCACCTACCGGAGGTATTGACTTTAACTCCACAAATCTAGCCATGGTCATCAAGCGGGATGGTAAAGGTGTGCCATTACCTTTGGCACAACAGGACATGGCTCAGTTGAGCCTTCTGCAAGGGCTTAAGCCCGTTATTCTAGAAATTCGACCCACCACAGATTCTGTTTTGTTTTCTACATTAACACAGAGGTCTTAAGCGTCCAACCGCTTGAAAGCGTGCCGGAATTCTTGGGGGTTAGCCCAAAACCGGCGAAGGTTCCTTCGTAATTTTCTCGCATTAAAAATATATAAATCTGTAAAGGAATAAAGAAACTTTGATATAATACTTTTCATTATTTAGGAAAGGTAAACATATTCTATGACCTATGAACAATTTATATCGAGAATAGAAAATTTTCAGACGCATTACGCGCAGGATGTCACGCCGACAAGTTATTTCGGTTTTCCTATTGCCCCGCTTTTAGAAGCTGAAAATAAACTCTCCAACAAAAATGATAAATCCGTGGCGTATTTCTCGATGGAATATGGTCTGGCCCCCAGTATTTATAATTCGTTTAATTTAAGCCGGCCTATCAGTGATAAAAATCAATTCTTTAGCCATGAGGTTTTTTCTAATTATTGGCTTTCCGATTATGTCTTTAAGATCAAGATCAACAAAACCTTGGATATCCCTATTTATAGCGGAGGATTGGGTGTTTTGGCCGGGGATACTGTTAAAAGTATTTCTGATCTAGGAATATCTGTAGTTGCCTTGGGGATTTTATGGAACAAAGGGTATTTTAAACAAAATTTCTGGTATAAACACGGACAAGTCCCCGAGGAGTTGTTTTGGGACCCGCACACCTACCCAGGCCTTATTCCTTTAAAACATCGAGTGGTTATGCCCACGAAGGAAGGGGATTTGATTTTACGTCTGTGGAAATATTATGTGTATAGCTATGACAAAAAACATGTCGTTCCGTTGGTCTTATTGGATTCAAATTTGCCTGAAAATAGCGAGCATTTCCAACGATTGACGGATCAACTTTACCGTAGTGATCATGTGTCCTGGCGTATTTTTCAGCGCTCAATCCTCGGCATAGGGGGCATGAAAGCGTTAGAAGAATTGAAACTGCAAATCAATTGTTATCATCTCAATGAAGGCCATGCGGCCTTTGCTTTGGTGGAAAAGTACGTTGGTCTTAAAGACAAGTCTACAATGGACGTGGAAAAAGACAAGTTTGTCTATACCTGCCATACTCCAGTTGCCGCGGGCCATGACCGCTTTGGCATCCATGATATTGAAAATCTTTTTCCTGACAATTATGTTGAAGCCGCCAAGAAGTTTGGTAAAGAAACCAGCAAGTCCGACAATGTGAATTTAACACATATCTGTTTAGATAATTGCCGTCATACCAATGCTGTCGCTCAAAAGCATGGGGAAATCATGCGTTTGCAATTCCCCGATTTTGCCAAGCGTATCGACGCGATTACAAATGGTATTCATATTCACACCTGGCTTTCGGAAAATTTCGCCGGACTTTTTGATAAATATTCAAGCACCTTTGGTGATTGGCGTGGGAATCCAAAGAATTTAGAGCATGTCGTTAAACTTATTAAGAATGAAGATTTTAGAAGAGACCTGTTTGTGGCCCATCAAGCGAATAAACGTAATTTCTTAAATGTGGTTAAGCCATGGAAATTGGAAGAAGATGTTTTAACAATTTGTTGGGCAAGGCGTATCACAGGCTACAAACGCCCGTCGCTACTATTTCATCGTATTGATGAAGTTTTGGATTTGGCTTATAAAATAGGCCCCTTACAGATTGTCTTTGCCGGTAAGGCCCATCCTAATGATAATATCGGGGCGGCGCATATCCAAGACATCCTAAACCATATTGACCGGCTTAACGAGCACCACAAGGTCATTAAGGTCTTGATTTTAGAAAATTATGACACTTATTTTGGCAAGCTATTAACAAATTCCGTCGATGTATGGCTCAACAATCCCTTGCCGCCTTTTGAAGCTTCAGGGACCAGTGGGATGAAGGCGATTTTAAACGGGGTATTGCAAGTTTCCACCTTAGATGGATGGGTTGTGGAGGCTGAAAAAGACGATATAGGATGGATTTTCGGTTATCAGCACCACGGTGTTGAAATTGGCAGTGAGTCTCAATTACGGTTGGATGAAGATTCCGCGGCTTTGTGTTCGACACTTAAAGAAGTCGCGACGATGTATTACCAAATGAATCAAAGGGGCAATATAGATATTCAAAGCCCTTGGATTGATAAGATGATTCATTGTGTACGTCGGTCAGCGTTTTTTAATACGCAACGCATGGTGGAAGAGTATCACAAGAAGATGTGGTCTTAAACCCGCAAAATTAGTCTATCCTTAAAGCCAGCCCTAGAAGCTGAAGGATTACGATATGAAACAATACCTAGATTTAGTTAAACATATTTTAGATCATGGAGAACACAAAGAAGATCGTACAGGCACCGGTACGATTTCTGTGTTTGGTTGCCAAAGCAAATATGACTTGCGTGAAGGTTTTCCGATTCTTACTACGAAAAAAGTCCTTTTTGATGCTGTTGTCTGGGAACTCCTATGGTTCTTGAGGGGTTCAACCAATATTAAGGATGATTTGACCCAGCATACGCCTATTTGGAACGCCTGGGCCAAAGCAGATGGGGAGTTGGGCCCCATTTATGGCTATCAGTGGCGAAATTGGGAGAAGTTTGTTTGGGATGAGGCATCCAAGACCTACCGCAAAGAACATATTGATCAGATTACACAGGCTTTGGATTTAATTAAAAAGAACCCAGACTCCCGAAGAATCATCGTCAGCGCTTGGAACATAGCCGATATCGACAGGATGGCGCTGCCGCCATGCCATGCCTTTTTTCAATTTTATGTTGTTAAGGGACGATTAGATTGTCAGCTCTATCAACGTTCCGCGGATGTGGCCTTGGGAGTCCCCTTTAACATTGCTAGTTATGCTCTTTTAATGGCCATGATTGCCATGGAATGTGATTTAACTCCGGGAGTTTTTACGCATACCTTAGGTGACGCGCATATTTATTTAAATCATTTAGATGGTGTGAAGATGCAATTGCAGCGCGCGCCCCAAGCATTACCCCGTCTTGAGATATCGAAGAAAAAAGTCTTGGAATATAAGTTCGAAGATATAAAACTTGTCGGCTATAACCCTGCGGCATTTATTAAATTTCCCATCGCGGTTTAAGTATGAAACCCTTCTCAATCATAGTTGCCATGGATGAAAAAAACGGAATAGGAAGGAATAATTCCTTACCGTGGCGGCTGTCGGGGGATATGAAACATTTTAAAGAAGTAACTACCAAGAGCGAAGATTTTACTAAGCAAAATGCGGTGTTGATGGGGCGTTTGACCTGGGATTCCTTGCCAGAGAAGTTTAGGCCGTTGCCGCAAAGAAAGAATATTGTCCTAACTAGGGCTAAAGACCATCATTTTCCAAAAGAAGTGCGCGTGGCCCAAGATTTTGAGGAGGCCCTAAATAGCCTTGATGACACCTCAGACATCGAGCAGGTTTTTATAATAGGTGGGGGACAGATTTTTAACATGGCCATCCGTCATAAGGCCTGCCAAAGGCTTTATGTGACCCGTCTAAAAGGTGATTTTCAATGTGATATATTTTTCCCTTCTATTCCTTCCTCGTTTAAAATTGTCGATGAATCCTCTTGGAGTAGCGAAGGGGTTATCCAATTTCGTTTCTGCCAATACGCCAAATCTTAAACTTTCTTTCTTAATCTTATTTATTCCTTGCGCATACAGACAGGGATGGTATACTAAATACGTCATACGATGAAGTATATGACAATAATGGAGGATGAAATATGGACGTACGCATACTTATTCAAAGCACACCAAACCCCAATGCGCTTAAATTTGTTTTAAACATGCCTGTTAAGACAGATGGGAAGATGACGTATAAAAATGTGGAGCAATGCCAACATAATCCGTTGGCAGCGGCTTTGTTTACGGTTTCCAATATCACAGAAGTTTATTTTTTTGATAATTATATTACCATCACTCAGGATGGGACTGTGGACTGGGATTCCATTGAGGACCAGATTAAGAAAATCATCCTGGAGTATGCCCCTAATCATAATCCTAATTTTCTCTCTGATGAACCTAAGACACAAGCTGTTGTAAGCGAAAATCCAGATATAAATAAAATCAATGATATATTAGATCGCACTATTCGTCCTGCGCTACAAATGGATGGAGGGGACCTGCATGTGGTTTCTCTTGACGGTAATATGCTCTATGTGAATTATCAAGGAGCCTGTGGATCGTGTCCCAGTTCATCCATGGGGACGTTAAAGGCCATTGAAAGTATCTTGCGCGATGAGTTTAACCCTGAGATTAATGTTGAAATAGCCGCATAAAAAAGGTGTGTTTTTATGACTAAACGTATAGACTTTTCTAAGAAAAACTGTGTTCCCTGTGAAGGGATAGGCAGGGCAATGACCAAGGATGAGCTCTTAGCCTCCCTTGAACATTGTCCAGGCTGGAGCTTAGCAAGTGATCATAAAAGTATAGATCGTAAATATGTTTTAAAGAATTTTGTTAATGCGGTGGATATGATTAATCACATTAAAGATATCGCGGAAACCGAAGGCCATCATCCGGACTTACATTTAACGGATTATAAAAATTTAAGGGTTGTGTTATATACGCATGCTTTAGGCGGAGTTACAGAAAATGACCTTATTCTGGCAGCAAAAATTAATCAATTAGGATAATCGTATGTTTAAAATTAATCGAAAACTTGAATACGCCCTGATCTCCTTAAGGCATATGAGCACCAAGGCGCCGGGACAGTTGACTTCCGCTAAAGAAATTTGCGATATCTACCACGCGCCCTTTGATCCTACATCGCGCGTTTTACAGATCATGGCCCAGCATGAAATTGTCCGGGCCGAACAGGGCGCGTATGGCGGTTATCAAATTTTAAAAGATCTTTCAAAGTTAACACTTTTTGATTTGACCCAAATTATTGAAGGGCCCATTCAGATAGTCAATTGCTTTCATGGTAATTATTCGCACTGTGATATTACCTCTAGCTGTAATGTGATCTCCCCGATGCTTAATCTCAATGAAAAAATAGCCGCGCTTTTTAAAACGATCAGTGTGCTGGATTTGATTCAATCGCGTAATCAAGGAGAAAGGCATATTCGAAACAAACCAATTTCGGTTAATTCGTCTAAAGAATAGAGTACTTATGAGTGATGTCATTAAACAAAAAGAATTAGAAGATAATAAACTAGCCGGCGCCGGAAGTGAGTATAGATACGGTTTTGTTACCGATATCGAGACGGACACTATCCCCAAAGGCTTAAGCGAAGATGTTATCCGGATTATTTCCAATAAGAAAAAAGAACCCCAATGGATGTTCGAATGGCGTCTAAAAGCTTTTCGTCATTGGCAAAAAATGAAAGAACCCGTATGGCCTAATTTTGAATATGGGCCCATTGATTATCAGGGAATTCATTATTATTCAGCTCCCAAGCAAAAAAATGAAAGTCCTAAGAACCTAGCTGAGGTGGATCAAGAACTTATTAAAACCTTTGACCGTTTAGGGATCCCTTTAAGTGAACAGAAGCGTTTAACTGGCGTGGCGGTGGATGCTGTGTTTGATAGTATCTCCGTGGGAACAACCCACCAGGCCGAGTTGGCAAAGGTTGGGGTCATTTTTTGTTCTATGTCCGAGGCGATACAACACCATCCGGATTTGGTTCAGAAGTATTTAGGTTCTGTAGTCCCTTCGGCGGACAATTTTTTTGCCTCACTTAATTCGGCGGTATTTAGCGACGGTTCTTTTTGTTATATCCCTAAAGGAGTGCGCTGTCCTCTTGAGCTTTCAACCTATTTTCGTATCAATGCGGCAGATACAGGACAATTTGAACGGACCTTGATTATTGCAGAGGATGATAGTTATGTCAGTTATTTGGAAGGATGCACTGCCCCGATGCGCGACACCAACCAGCTGCACGCGGCGGTGGTTGAATTAGTGGCGTTAAACAACGCCGAGATCAAATATTCCACTGTGCAAAATTGGTATTCCGGAGACAAGGAAGGTAAAGGCGGTATTTATAATTTTGTAACCAAAAGAGGTAAGTGTCTTGGGGTTAATTCCAAGATTTCCTGGACGCAGGTTGAGGCCGGAAGCGCCATTACCTGGAAATATCCTTCCGTTATTTTGCAGGGGGACAATTCCAACGGTAAATTTTATTCGGTGGCTTTGACCAATGGACGCATGGTGGCCGATACGGGAACTAAGATGATCCATATTGGCCGAAACACCAAAAGCACCATTGTTTCTAAGGGGATTTCTTCGGACAATTCCCATAATAGTTATCGTGGGCTTGTGAAAATTACGCCAACCGCCGAGGGCGCGCGTAATTTTTCTCAATGCGATTCCATGCTCGTGGGGAATCATTGTTCAGCGAACACCTTTCCTTATATTGAAGTCAAGAACAATTCAGCGGTTGTGGAGCATGAGGCGTCAACTTCTAAAATCAATGCCGAGCAAATGTTTTATCTGCGTTCGCGAGGACTTGATTTGGAGGAGTCTATTGCTTTAATCATTAATGGTTTTTGTAAAGACGTATTTAAAGAGCTTCCCTTGGAATTTTCTGTGGAAGCAGTCAAATTATTGGAAATGAAATTAGAGGGGAGTGTTGGTTAATGTTAGAAATCAAAGACTTAAGGGCAGGTATAGAGGGTAAGGAGATTTTAAAAGGCCTTAATTTAAGTGTTAATGCCGGCGAGGTCCATGCCATTATGGGGCCTAACGGTTCGGGTAAAAGCACGTTGTCAAAGGTTATCGCCGGTCATCCTCAATACCAGGTTACGGGTGGATCTATTGATTATGAAGTGAATTTTAAGAAGATCAATTTGGTGGGCTTGGAACCTGATCTTAGAGCCAAGGAAGGCGTGTTTTTAGCTTTTCAATATCCTGTTGAAATACCGGGCGTGCCCACGTCCGTGTTTTTAAGGGCCGCTTTTAACGCGATTTGCCGCCATCAAGGCGCCGAGGAGATGGATCCGATTGATTTTGATCAATATTTACGTACAAAGATGAAAGTTTTGCAGATGGATGAGAAGGCCATTGACCGTCCGGTCAACGTGGATTTTTCAGGCGGCGAGAAAAAACGCAATGAAATTCTGCAAATGGCGGTTTTAAATCCCCGTCTGGCTATTTTAGATGAAACGGATTCAGGGTTAGACATTGATTCCATGAAAATTGTCGCTGATGGCGTCAATAAATTAAGAAACAAAAACAACGCCATTATTTTAATCACACATTATCAACGTCTTTTGAATTATATCCAGCCTGATTTTGTCCATATTCTCCACGACGGAAGAATCATTAAGACACAAGGAAAAGAGTTGGCCTTGGAAGTTGAGAATAAAGGCTATGATTGGCTCATCAAATAATATGATAACTCAAGAACAATTTCCTTTAAAAGTAGAAGGACTTGAAGCTTACTACGCGAAACTTGTGGCTAATTCTCCTGATTGGCTTAAAAGCCAACGCCAAAAAGCGCTAGATCAGTTTTCTATACTTGGTCTTCCAACCCAAAAAGAAGAAGAGTGGAAATACACCTCATTGGAAGAGTTATCTTCCAAGACGTTGAAGATAGCTTCTCATCATACCTTGGTGGAAGATAAACAGTTTAGGAATTATATCGATGATGCGGATATTAATATTGTTTTAATCAATGGGGTCTTGTGGGCGGATCTATCGACGATTAAGAATCATTCCCGAGGGATTAGCGTCAAATCATTTGCTGACGCGGCACTGCATTGTCAGGGTGAGTTTCAGGATACCGTCAGTAAATTAACGGCCAATGATCCTAAAGCTTTACTGTATTTAAACCAGGCCTTATTTTTAGACGGGGTCTTTATTAAGGTTGAGAACGACGCTCAAATCGAGCCTCTGGTGCATATCATCCACGTGACGAGTAATATTGACCAGGATACGGTTGTGTTTCCGCGCAGTTGTATTCGAGTTGGTCAAAGGGCCAAGGTCTCAATCCTTGAAAGTCATATTGGTTTTACCCCCAACGGCTATTGGAGCAACGCTTTGACAGACATCCGAGTTGAGGAAAGCGCCAGCCTTGAGTATTGCAAGGCGGAAGGTGAAGCCTCCCATGGCATCCATACCGCTGTGACCCGTATCTGGCAAGAACGTTACAGTCAGTTAGATTCCTTTTCCTTCGCGCATAAGGCCAAACTGGTACGCAACAATTATTCCATTTTACTTAAAGGCGAAGGTACTAATACCGTGATGAATGGTTTATACGCCATTGATGCTCATCAGCATGTCGATAATCATACGTTGTTGGACATTCAACATCCTAACTGTACTAGTTATCAGCTTTATAAAGGAATTTTAAAAGATGCTTCCCGGGCGGTCTTTAACGGTAAGATTTATGTCCATCCCTTGGCACAGAAAACCAATGCTTATCAGTTAAACAAACATTTGTTGTTGGGTAAGGAAGCCAGGATCGACACCAAACCCCAGTTGGAGATATTTGCCGACGATGTCAAATGTACCCATGGGGCGACCATCGGCCAGTTAAGTGATGAAGAGATTTTTTATTTACAAAGCCGTTGTATCAGTAAGGAGTTAGGTTCACAGCTGTTAGCCAAAGGTTTTATTGATGATATCATCGCCACCATCAGCTCTGAGGCTATCCGCCAGAAGCTTGGCAAACTCTTAAGCAAGAAGTTTCCTCAAGTGAAACTCTAGGAGGCCTTGAAGATATGTCTGTTTTTGATGTTCAACGTTACAGAGCGGATTTCCCTAATCTTAAGATCAGTGTCCACGGTAAGCCTTTGGTCTATCTGGACAATGCGGCAACGACCTTAAAGCCTCGCTGTGTGATTGATGCCATGAATGCGTATTATGTGACAGGTGTAGCTAACGTGCATCGTGGGGTACATTATTTAAGCGAACAGGCCACCGCGGCTTTTGAATATTCCCGTCAGGTGGTGCGTCAATTCCTGCATGCCCGTAAGGTCCAGGAAATTATCTTTACCAAAGGTTCAACGGATTCTCTTAATCTTATTGCCCAATCCTATGCTAAGCATTTTTTGACTAAAGGTGATGAAATCCTTATCTCTTACATGGAGCATCATTCGAACATTGTTCCCTGGCAGATGATTTGTCAAGAGATAGGATGTGTGCTTAAGGTTGTTCCTATCAACCAGCAGGGAGAGATAATCTTTGAGGAATACCTTAAATTATTGTCGAGTAAAACTAAACTGGTCTCGATGGTGTGGGTGTCGAATTCCCTTGGGACAATCAACCCTATTAAGAAGATCATAGAAGCAGCGCACGCGAAAGGTGCTGTGGTGGTCGTTGACGCGGCCCAAGCGGTCAGCCATACGCCGATAGATGTCCAGTTTTTAGATTGTGATTTTCTGGTGTTTTCCGGGCATAAGATTTTTGGGCCCACTGGGGTCGGTGTTTTGTATGGTAAAGAAAATTTGCTGGAAGCGATGCCACCCTATCAGGGCGGGGGAGATATGATCAAGAGCGTGACCTTTGCTAAGACGACCTATAATGTTTTGCCCTATAAATTTGAAGCCGGCACACCGCCTATCGCTGAGGTCATTGGCCTTCGTTCAGCACTTGAATATATCCAGACTGTTGGATGGGAGCCGATGAAGTTGTATAAACAGGAATTATTGGCCTACGGCACCAAGAAACTATTGTCCATTGGCGGAGTGCGTATCATTGGTAATGCCCATGAGAAGAGCTCTATATTATCTTTTGTTGTTGAAGGTGTTCATCCTCATGACTTAGGCACCCTTGTGGATCAAGATGGGGTGGCCATTCGCACAGGCCATCATTGTACCCAGCCGGTCATGGAATTCTTTGGTATTCCAGCGACGGCCCGGGCATCGTTGGCTTTTTATAACACAATGGAAGAGTTGGATATCCTGGCCCAGGCTCTGACCAAGGCCCAGAAGGTTTTTAAGAATTAGGATTATTTATGCGCGAAGAATTATATCAACAGACCATTTTAGAACATAATCGTTCCCCTAAGAATTATAAAAAGCTCGAGGGAGCGACCCATGTTGCCGAAGGGTATAACCCTTTGTGCGGGGATCATTTGTGGGTCTATATGAAGGTCAATCATCTTAATGTTATTGAAGAAGCTTCTTTTGAAGGGACAGGCTGTGCTATTTCGAAGGCCTCCGCTTCCATGATGACAAGCGCTTTAAAAGGAAAGACAATAGAAGAAGCCAAGGTCTTGTTTGATGAGTTCCATCAATTAATCATAGGCCAATTAAAACCCGATACACAACCCAATCATTTAGATAAATTAGCAGTGTTTTCAGGTATCTGGCAGTACCCCTCGAGAGTCAAGTGCGCTATCCTTTCATGGCATACGATGAACGGGGCCATTGAAAATAAAAAAGCTGTATCAACGGAATAGTTTCTTCGCGGGTTATATGCCTATTACCGACCAATTCCAAAGACCATTACATGATTTACGGATTTCAGTCATTGACCGCTGTAATTTCCGCTGTCCTTATTGCATGCCCGACGAACAATTCCACCATGCTTATCAATTTCTAGATAAAAACGAATGGTTAAGCTTTGATGAGATCTATAGATTGGTCAATATTTTTGTCCGATTAGGAGTAGAAAAAGTGCGCCTGACAGGAGGGGAACCGTTATTAAGGCCAGATATTCATAAGCTTATTGAAATGCTCTTCTCTATCAAAGGTATTAAGGATTTAGCTTTAACAACCAATGGCTCTTTACTCAAAGACCAGGCGGGTCTTTTACGAAAATCCGGGCTTAAGCGATTGACCGTAAGTCTAGATTCTCTTGAGCCTGAAGTGTTTAAAATTTTAAGTGGCGGCAGGGGAAACATAGAGGATGTTTTAAATGGAATTAAAGCCGCCGAAGAGGCGGGTTTTGAATCCATCAAGATCAATGCAGTCGTCAAGCGCGGAGTCAATGACAAAACCTGTATCGATTTAGTCAGGTTTTTTCGAGGGAGTAAACATAAGCTTCGTTTTATAGAATATATGGACGTAGGCAATCAAAACCATTGGGACCTAAGCCAGGTGGTGCCTTCAAAAGAGCTTATGGAAAAGATTAATGAAATCTATCCTTTAAAATTTGTAGGCTCAACAGAAGATGGTGAGACCTCAGAACGTTATCAATTTATTGACGGTCAGGGAGAAATAGGGTTTATCTCTTCCGTCAGTCGCCCTTTTTGCGGCACGTGCAATCGTCTGCGTCTTTCTGCGGAAGGCAAGATGTATACTTGTTTGTTCGCTACCGATGGAGAAGATTTACGAGAACACCTGCGATCAAATCTGAAGGACGAAGAGCTTGCCCAATTAATCCAATCCGTTTGGCATAAACGCCAAGACCGCTATTCAGAACTTCGTTCCCAAATCCGAGAAAGTCATAGCCAGATACATAAAGTTGAAATGTATCAAATCGGCGGATGAAATAAATGGTGACAAGTACAAGTTATCGGAACAATTCAAAAAATAGTGCCCGTCACTATTTATCTATCTCTACCAAAAAAAACAAGCCTACCTCAATGGCATCTTCGTTAAATGTAGTGTATACTCAAATTACAGATGTAAAAGGCAAACTCATGGTGAGGTGAGGGCGTCCCGCGTGTCTGGTAGGAGTTATCAAGAAAGCGGGACCCCGCTTTCCACAAAATGGCTAAAAGCGGGGTAAAGGTTCCTTAAGAAAGGATGGCCTGTTACCATGAGAAATTTTGCTGAAATGAGAAGTGATTCTTGGCCTGACCCTAGGAGAATAATGAAGGGTTGGGCTTTTATGTTTGGAGTATTTGTTTCTCTATTTATAAGTGTAGGAACGGTTCATGCAGAAACAATTTCTTTATTCTATATCCGTCCAGATGCAATAGGGTTGGGGAATGGGTCTGATTGGGCCAACGCATTTACAAGCATCCCATCTACGCTTACTCGCGGCGCTACCTATTATGTGGCTGCTGGAGTATATAGTTCCATGTCTATTGCGAGTCCTGTTTCTGGCACTACCTGGGTAAATATTAAGAAATCAACCGTAAGCGATCATGGTACACAAGCAGGTTGGCAAGATTCCTATGGTACTGGTCAGGTCCTTATTAATGGCAGTTTAAGCATTCTTAGTCCATATGTAGATTTTAATGGAATTACTGGAATCGAGAATTCTAACTATGGTGTAAAGATTATAGCGCAGGATTGCCTATCTTCCGGAACAAAGGGGATATTCATAGATCAAAATATGGGCAATGTCTATATCTCTCATATTGAGGTCCAATTGTGTGGACCAGTCCCATTTGCACAAGATGCTGTCTATGCAATTAATACTTTGCCGACCGCGGGTCAGCATTTCAGTTATTTATATCTTCATGATGTGACTCGCAATGGGTTTTCCTTATATAATCAAAATGGGGATACGATCATAGAACATTGCAGGCTTGAGCAGATTGCTGGCAGTCCAAGCAATCCCGACATCCATGGCCAAGCTATACAACTGACCGATGCGCCGATGAATGATATTACTATTAGATTTAACGAGTTTATCAACATCAATGGAACAGCCGCGGTGGCTCTCTTAGGTTCAAGTGGAGGACTATTTTCTAATATTTTTATCTATGGAAACATATTCTGGTCAACGGATAAATCGCAATATTCCTACTCTCCTGCGGCCATTTACGGAAGAGAGGGAAGCAATAGCCAATCCAATGTATTGTCTTACAATAACACTTTTTATAATATCTCTAATCCAAATACTTGGATGACGGGATCTGTTGTAAATAATTCACAAAATAGGAACAATATTTACGTGAATTCTAATTTTCAATTTCCTAATGGTCTTCAAAACTCTACTAAGAACCCTAATTCAACAAATAATTTTTATTTTAATAATACGGGAGGGAACGTCCCTTTAGGGGAAACAGGACAGGTGAATGGTACTACATCCCCCTTCGTTAAAGTTATCAATGATTATCATCTTTCTGCCAATTCAGAAGCCATTGGAAAAGGTGTTAATTTTAGTTCTTCGTGTTCTCAAGATTCGGCCCTTTGTTCTGACATTGATGGTAACCTTCGAGGCTTAAGCGGCAATTGGGACGTTGGAGCACATGCATATACAATATCTCAAAATGCGCCAAGCACGTATACCCTAAGCGTTATAACATCAGGTAGTGGAGTTGGTGAAGTGTTTTCCTCCGATGGTAATATTCATTGTGGGATAAATGCTTCACCTACCAATAACTGTAGTGAAAGTGTTAATGCCGCTACAACGGTTACCTTGACGGCTATACCAGCTAACAATGATTACGTATTTAGCGGTTGGTCAGGGGCATGCAGCGGTATAGGTAGCTGTGCAGTGTCGATGAAGGCTTCTATGAATGTTACCGCCACTTTTAAACAAACTAAGATTATTACCGTCAGCTCAGGACCAGAGGGAACGATTAGTCCTTCTTCAAGTTTACGTGTCACCAGTGGTGCAAGTGTAAGTTTTTCAATTAGCCATCACGGATATATTTATTCTTCTTTTGTATCGGTTGATGGGGCGTCTCCCGTTCAGGTTGGAGATACCTTTACTTTAAGAAATATCACTGCCGCGCATACGGTTGCCGTGAGTTTTATTAGAAACCCAAGAATTTTATCATCGAACGTTGGAACAGGGGGTATTATTAGACCTACGGGGGCCACCGTACCTTATGGCACTAATCAAAGCTTTACAATCACGCCGAGTACCGGCCACACCATTCAATCGGTTTCTATAGATGGTTTGCCCATACCTGTGAGCAATACCCACACCTTTACTAAAGTTATAACAAACCATACAATTTCCGCGTCGTTTACGCCGCCAGATGTTTCTGGTCCAAATTTGATAATGGATTTTTATAATTCGGATGCGACAGCCCAAGCAACCGTTTATAGTATTCCAGCTGGGATTTCTTGCTCAAACAAAATATCAAAAGCTAATCAATGCGTCGCTGCATTTCCTGTTGGATCTAAGGTTTTGTTGCGAGCAACAAGCCTAAATAAATCAGAGGTAAATTTCACTCTTCTTGGGGCTTGTATTGGCGGGGGTACTGCTTGTTTTTCACAATGTACAGGCAATTCTTGTTTGGTAAATGTGGGGACAATGGACAATGGTGATAGAGAAATATATGTTCAGATTAAGTCGCCCATAGCAAAGATTCCAGTAATCAACTTTCAGAGTTGATATGCAATCAGCAAGTAGGGATGTCTAACTTAAGCTTGTACAATTGTTTCGTAAAACATTTGGAGGGATTTTGTAAAGATTCTTCCTTTAGGGTAAATGAGTCCTAAAGGTCTTTTAAATGCCGTTAGTTTGTCCACATGAATCATTTCCAAAGATCCTTCTTTTAATTCGCGGGTTACTGTGTTTTTGGGGACAATCGCGCAGCCCATCCCTAACAAAACAGCATTCTTTAAAGTATCAATATTATCATAGGCATGAACGACATGGATTTTGATATTATTCACTCTTAGAAAATGATTGATTGACTCTTGGGTGGGCGTTTTAGGGTCTAAAATAATAAATTTCTTTTGATCCAATAAGGATAAAGTAATGTTTTTCTTGGGAAAAATTCGACGTTGAGGGGACTGGACTAAAATCATGTCTTCTTGCGCGAAAATATTAAATTGGATGTCTTTTCTTTTGTAAGGAAAGGCCACCAGACCAAAATCAATGGAGCGGTTGGCAATCATCTCATAAATCAGTGAATTTTGATGGTATTCCAGATGGATGTCCACCTGAGGGTATTTTTTTAAGAACTCACGGATCAGCGGCTGCAATTTATATAGTCCTATGCTATAAATTGTCGCCACGCGGATGATGCCGTTATATTGATTGGTTGTTTCGGAGGTTTGGATTTTAGCTTCTTGATATTGCTGTAAGATATTCTCAGCATAGGGGAGGAAGATTTTTCCCCCAGTAGTCAGAAAGACTTTTTTCCCTTGTCTTTCAAAAAGTTTAACATTTAAGTTTTTTTCAATGGATTGAATATGTTGAGATACAGCGGGCTGTGTGATGAAAAGCTTTTGGGCGGTGGCTTTAAAGGAGCCGATTTTTGAAAGCGTTACAAAAGACTTTATGAATGAAAGATTAATCATGATTTTCCAATTTATAATAAGATAATCTTATTGAATGAATAAGTTTAAAAATATTTACTTATGGATATAAGTTTAATATATTATTGTTGGAAAGCAAGTTAAATTAATATCAAGAAAGGTCATTCTTATGAAATCAAAACTTTTGCCTTTTTTTCAGGTTGAAAATTGTTCCGGATGTAGGGCTTGTGTTTCCGTATGTCTTTCTGATTCTTTGGAAATCGTCGATGAAATGATTCTGTTTAAGAACCCAGAGAATTGTTTAAGCGAAGGTCGTTGTGTGGATGCTTGTCCTATGAATGGAATCCGTATGCAATGGACTTCTTTGCAGAACCTTTCTAATTTAAGACCCGCAGCAATCTAGTTTTGAAATAGTTTGGTGTTTTAATGATTATCAAAGGGAGGGATGATTACCAAAATCCTTCCCTTTCATTTTGAGATTTAAAACCACCTACGAAACGTACTTCCCGAATTAATTGCAGATTAAACCTATCTTTAACAGCATCTATCATTTTTAGATGCAGGTCATGGACATCTTGGGCAGAACATTGAGGGCCTTTGACAATGATGTTGGCGTGTTTATCAAAAATATACGCTCCACCAACGTGAAAATCTTTCGCGCCTGCCTCTTGAAGGAACCAACCAGCAGCTTGACGACGTTCGGCCTTTGAAGTGGGTTCTATATTGCGAAAAAAACTGCCCGCGCAAGGGTGGGTGTGAAGGTTTGGATGTTTCTCAGCGCGTTTCTTTAGAATCTCAGCTCTTTCGCAAGCTAAAGCAAGTGAATCAGAAGGTTTTAAAGAAAAACGGACAGAAGAGACGATCTCACCCGTTTCTTTAAGCTTGGAATGACGGTAGGAAAAGGAGAAATAATCCTTTTGGACTTCCAAAATGTTTCCATCTGCACCAATGATTTGAGCAGATTTGAAAACATCGCCGACCTGGTGTCCCCAGGCGCCGGCATTACCTACAACTGCCCCTCCAACCGTTCCAGGTATTCCAGTTGTAAAGTTAAGCCCTTGTAGGCCTTGGTCTACACAAAAAAGGGCTAAATCATCGAGGATGGTGCTGGCTGCCACAATAAGATCATCGCCAACGCGTTCAATTAACGCGTTGTCAGATACATAACGAATAACGGCACTATCGATCCCTTGGTCGGATACGACTAAATTTGAGCCTCCCCCAATGAGAATATATGGGATTTTATCCTTAATTAAGAATTGGATAGCATTTGCTAGTTCTGCGGGTGTTTGACATTTGACTAGAAAACGGCAGGGGCCGCCTAATTGAAAAGTGGTGTAGTCTTTTAATAAGGCTTTGAGAATAGTTTTCATGTGTTCATGTTCTTTAAATAGGCATTCACGGAGGCAATGCCGTTATTGATAGAAAGGGTTTGATAGCCTTTCTTATTTAATGCTTCCGCCATAAAATGGCTTCGTCCGCCTTTGGCGCAAAATAAAAGGTAGGAAGTGCTTTTATCAAGCTCGTTTGTGTTTAATGGAAATTGGGAGAAAGGTACATGCCGACAAAACACCAGTGGAGGAAGGTTTTCAATTTCATCTTCCTCACGGATATCAATAAGTTCGTATTTTTTGAAGTCTTCATTTTTGATGCTGTGGATGTCAATATCTATTGGATTCATTGGATCACCGGGGTTTGAGCTCCATAAACCCAGAGGGAGGAGCCGTTGGTTAAGAATTCTTTCTTCCAGATACGGAGGCGTTTTTTAATTTCTTCAATGATATATTGGCAAGCTTCAAAAGCTTCGTGTCTGTGCAGGGACCAAACGCCTATCCATATAGCCGCTTCACCCGCAGGCACCTTGCCAACCCGTTGGATGCACACCGCATGGCTGATGGCAAATAACTTAAAAGCTTCTTCGAGGACTTTTTTGCCTTCTTGTATGCAGGCGCTATGATCAGCAAGGTATAAAAGAAAGTCTACTTGGGAGTCATTTTTTGTGTCGTTTCTCACAACCCCTTCAAAACTAACCAAGGCCCCATACGTAGAATGGGTCCTGTAGTTTTTAAGCTGGACAATATCAATGGGGCTTTCTTGAAGAAGGAACATTTAATAGGTCACCTTTACAACTCCAGTGAGAATTTTGCATTGGCATCCCAGGCGATGATGACGGTCCATGGACAATTCGATTTCTTCTCTGTTGAGCGCGTTTAGGTTGTCAGAACCTTCAAGGATTTTGATTTGGCATGTCCCGCAGACACCGGAATTGCAGCTAAAGGGAATGCCTGAATTCTCACATTTTTCTGCGATGGAATCCCCGTCAGGGACTTCGTAGGCAACATTGTCTATGTATAATTTGGCCATCGAGGGTACCTATCTATTAAAATTATTCATTAAACTGTAATACGGGAAAAACAATGTTCTTCTCGGGATTTTCGAATTCATGTACCAAGGTTTGCGGATCATGCTCTTTGATTTTCTCAATAATTTCATCCACCAAATGACGGGGGACGGAAGCTCCAGAGCTTAAACCGATTTTATGTTTATTGTTTAATATTTTACAATTGAGTTGCAAGGCTGTATCAATGATATGGCTTTCAACCCCCAAATGTTCGCCAGTTTCTCGAAGACGGTTGCTGTTGGAACTATGAGGAGAACCGCAGATGATGATGATATCGCAGATTTTAGCTAATTCTTTGACAGCGTCTTGGCGGTTCTGGGTGGCATAACAGATATCAGAACGCAGAGGGCCTGTGAGTTTTGGAAAACGGTTCTTGAGTTTTTCGATGATACTCTTGGTTTCATCCACGGAGAGTGTGGTTTGGGTGATGTAGGCCACAGCTTTGTTAGCATCGATGCTCAGTTTATCCACGTCATTTTCATTTTCCACGATATGCAGTAAGTTAGGATGTACATAACCGGAGGTCCCCACTAATTCTTGATGGCCGACATGGCCGATGAGGACTGTATCAATATATTGACCAGAGAATTTAACAGCTTCTTTGTGGACCTTGGTCACCAAAGGACATGTGGCATCAACAAATTTTAGATGTCTTTTTCTAGCTGTGTTAATGATTTGCGGCCCTACGCCATGAGCGCTGAAGATAATGCGGGAATGCTCGGGGACATCGTCTAGATTCTCGACAAAAATGACCCCGCGTTGTTTCATATCATTGACCACGGATGTGTTATGGACAATGTCATGATAGATATAAAGGGGAGTGCCATAGCTTTTAAGGGCCAATTCAACAATATCAATGGCACTGGCTACTCCTGCACAAAATCCTTGGGTCCTTGCTAGAAAGATTTCCATAGTGATACTTTAAGTATGAAGAAGGTATTTCTCTGTTGCTTTTAATTATTTACTTTCTTATAATACGTCGCCAATTATAACATTTTTAACCTTGGTGTAAATTCAAATTATGAGAAGAAAAACCCCTATAATTTTAATCGGAAATCTTAAGCTCGGAAGTGAATTTCCCCTCCGCATCCAATCTATGACAGACACTCCAACGGCCGATGTTTCCGCGACCTTGGCACAAACAAGGGAATTGATTAGCGCGGGTTCAGAGCTTGTCCGTTGGACCATCAATGATGATAAGGCCGCTAAAGGTGCACAAGAGGCAATCCATGTGTTGCGCCAAGAAGGCATTCAGACACCGATCATCGGAGATTTTCATTTTAATGGGCATATCTTATTAAAAAATAATCCCAAGGCAGCCAAGGCCTTGGATAAATACCGTATCAATCCAGGTAATGTTGGAAAGGGCAAGCAGCATGATGATAATTTTGCTCAAATTGTCAAAATAGCCATCGATAACAATAAGGCGCTGCGTATTGGTGTTAATTGGGGTTCTTTAGACCAAGAGCTGTTAACTGATCTTATGGATACTAATGCCAAACTTACAAAACCCAAAGATTTTCGTGATGTAACTATTGATGCCATGGTTCAAAGCGCTTTGCGTAGTGCCGAATATGCCATGCGGCTTGGTGTCTCCAAGGAAAAAATTATCCTTAGTGTCAAAATGTCCGTGCTGCAGGACATGGTCTTAGCGTATCAACGATTGGCCCAAGAATGTGATTTAGCCCTTCATTTAGGGCTGACGGAGGCTGGAGCTGATATTAAAGGTGCGGTGTCATCTTCCGCGGCCTTGGCCATTCTTTTACAGCAGGGTATTGGCGATACGATTCGTGTTTCCTTGACACCTCAGCCCAATGTCAGTCGTGCTCAAGAGGTTGAAGTGTGCAAAGAAATTCTGCAATCCATGGGTTTTCGTTATTTTGCGCCATCCGTGACCAGCTGTCCTGGGTGCGGCCGTACCAGCAGTAATTATTTCCAATCCTTGGCTCAGGATATTAATAGCCATATCAAACTTAAAATGCCGATATGGAAAAGACAATATCCAAAAGTTGAGGAATTAAAAATCGCGGTCATGGGTTGTGTTGTCAATGGTCCAGGGGAAAGCCGGCATGCCAATCTTGGCATCAGCCTTCCAGGCGCTTCTGAAAAACCCATTGCTCCGGTGTATGTCGATGGGCAAGAGTTCATTACGCTTAAAGGGGAACATATTAAGGAAGAATTTATTAAGATATTAGAGGATTATTTGGAAAAGAAGTTTAAACAAAATTCTTGAGTCATTGTATTAGTTTAAAATTACTTTTGACGTAAACAGAGCTTATGGATAGAATGATTTCATTATGAGTTTAGAACAACCCGAATCCTTTGAAGACCGTCGTGACAGTATTCGCGCTCATCGCATCATTACTGTGCGGCATCGTTTAGTCAAACAAAAAGGATCTAAGAATTCCAATCCTTGGCAGTTATCTGTGACTGAGAACATGTCCTTGAGTGGCCTATTGTTTGTCAGTGCCATTGCCTACGACAAAGGAGATTTGGTAGAAGTAGAGGTGGTGATGTCTGGGATTTTAGATATTTTTAATGGTTATGGTGAAGTGGTACGCGTAAATCATCATAAAGGCGGCCATTATCTTGTTGCGATCAAATATGTCGATTTGAAACCTAAGCCTAAAAATCGCCCTGCCTAAATCAATTCTTCCAAATTTTCGTACTTAAGCCTTCTATATCCCAAATTTTGGGATTACTTCCCTACAGATTCTTTTGGAATCTATGCGTTGAACCCTTCGGGTGGATTTTGCTGTTGCAAAATCCGGGTTTATAATCTCTTAAACATAATAAATATCGAGAAAGATGAGATTTTTGGTTTAAAAATAAAACTTGGCATTTTTAAGAAAATAGGGTATATTTACATCAAATCTAATCCCAAGATAAAGGGGCAAAGTACCCTATGGGAGTTTTAAGGAGGTGTATTCCAATGATCGGACCACAGAACGAAGAATCGAATGAAAAAGGACAGCAAGAAGAAGAGGCGAATTTTGCCTGGGATGAAACAAGCGTCCTTCTTTAGTTTTTAGGCCCGCCACTGCTCTCTGCAGCGTATCTTCGGCGCGGCCTATCGTCATTATACTATTTTTATATACCCCGTTTATTCAAAAGACGGGGTTTTTCTTTTATTACCAAGACTTTACATCGTGACTTAAATTGAATTAATCTTAGGGTTAGTCAACAATGCAATCGGCAGGGAAGGTTTTTTCCATTAAATCAGCGGTTGCGGGGTCATTTTTGAATAGGTTGATGATGGCTTCAGTTCCAATTCGACGGTTAAAATAACCCAAACCTTCATTAGGCAGTGCGTTGGCCTTCCAATGTTTTAATAAAACATCAATGACCAAGGCCACCCGTTCGCGGGGGATAGAACGCATATAAATACCATTACCATCAGAAGAAAGAAGAGCTTGGCCTTGATGGCGAGCATCTTCAGTTCCCATAAGTTTCAGTTGATAACGATTATAGCCAGAGCCAACTAGACCTATGGTTTTAGTCGCGGGTCTAAAGCATTGGCGTTCACAGCCCGTAATTCCGATAGATTCGTTAATATCACCCCAGCCCAAGGCTTCTAATTGGTCGAGTAATTCTGGTTCAAACTTTTCTGAGTCTGTATACGTCAAACGGCAGGTGTCTCGGCCAACGCAGGCGCCTGAACGAAGTCTTAAGTTTGAGTAGGGCTTGCCATTATGCTGACCATAGCCGAACTTTTTCATATCAGCTTCGAATTCATCTTTAGAATTTTCAGGAATATTGCAAAAAAGAGCATCCTGATTGGGTGTAATCATAAATTCAGCAGGATATTTGTTCATGAGAAAGCGGCACATGCTTTTGAGTTTGCCATTGCGACTATTATCAATTAAGCGGCCATTTTCAATAAAGGCGCCAAAGGTCCATCGGCCGTCGGGCTGCTTAAACCAGCCATGATGCATGTGACGCGCGCCGATATCTAATTGAGGATTGGGTAATTCCAATTTAAATCCTAGGCGTTCTTCCACGCGCTGACGGTACCAGTCAATACCCATTTTCTTGATGACAAATTTGACACGGGCCCAAATACGATTTTCCCGGTCACCCCATTCTTGGTGGACCTTGACAATGGCATCTAAGACTTTTAAAAGATTGGTTTCATTCGTTTGGCATAAAGGCAAAGCCATACAAGCCAAAGAGGGTTTACCATTACGTTCCCCTTGGCCGCCGCCGAGATAGATTTGAAATTTAGTCACGCCTTTGCCTTCAATGACGGGGAGCACAGCGGCATCATCAGTTAAAACTTCAGCGCAATTATCAATGGATAATTTCCCGCTAGAATCCTCCAAAACAGAAGCAAAACCGATTTTGAATTTACGATTGAGCAATTGTTTGCCATATTCAAATGATTCGCCAGGTTTACGCACCTTGGTAGGGTCGATTTCCCAGACGGAAATAAAGGGTTCTAAGGGAAGTTGGAAATATTTTCCCGCTTTTTGGGCCCAGGCATTAGCGTTAAAAACAGTGGAAAAACGTGACAGCGGACAGCCCATGACATTTCGGGTATTGTCTCCGCAACCATTGAGTGTATTAAGACCAGATTCGGCAAAGGCCTTGATGATAGGCTGGACATTGGCTTTTCTGACCCAATGCAATTGCACATTTTGCCGATTAGTCAGACGAATAGAAGGAAAGCCGTCGGGATCTTTAGTAAACTTTTCTGTTAAGTCATCAATTAAATTGTATTGCTCACGGTTTAAGGGCCCGCCGCCAGGAATAGAAATGCGAAACATATAAATCCACTCTTTAGCTTCTGTGGATTCTTTAGCTCGGTTGAATTCCAGATAAATCCCATGCGATTTGGCAATGGCTTCACTTTCCCAAGGCAGATCGTCTCGAGAGTTGTCTCTGATATCAGATTTTAAATTTCCGACGAATCCTTGAGAAGCGAGTTTGTTAAGCTCTTCCTTACATTGCTTCTCAGGAGGCGTTTTAAAGTTAGGTTGACAGGCTTTACGATTCGGCATAGTTGCAATATCTTAATAATCTCATCGTGAAAGTCAAGGGAGAAAAAATCTAATCGCGAAATAGTGATAACATCAGCGCTTAGAAGTGTCATTTCGAGTAATAGTTTAGCCCCAGGAATAGTCTCGACGAGTGTCATTGCGAGCCCGAAGGGCGAAGCAATCTTTTAATAGATTGCTTCGTCGCTATTTTAAATTTTACAGCTCCTCGCAATGACACAATTGGTATAAAATCAATTTTTAACCGGACACCTGGGTTTCGAAGGAAGAGATTAATTTTTGAAAATAAGTAAAATATTTTTTTGTCATTCCATAAATACATACACAGCAATAGTTTATATTATTCCTGTTTGGTCGCTGTAATTTGACAATCCTCTTATTAGATGTTACTCTTTAGCAGATTTAATTTTTTTGCATTTGTCCTTATTCCATTTATAAGTTTATTTTGTAAGGACTTCTAAAAAACCCATAACCGTTCAACTTTTTAGCGCAAATCAAGGAGTATTTCATTATGTTTAAGAAAATCTTGAGCTTGAATCTGATTCTTTGTTTTTTCTTAACAACCCTAGGTCCTGTACCTTTGGCCCATGCAGCTTCCGTTTTGGATTTACCGGTACCAGGCACAATGGTTCCACTCAGCCCCAATTTTGAACCAGCACTCATTAAAGGTTTGACAGTCCATAAAGACAATCCTTTTCTTTTTGATTTTATCGTAGACCCCGGCGAATCTAAATTATCTCAAAGCGCTTTAAAAGAAGAAACAGACCGCATGGTTAAGTATTTCTTTGCCGCTTTGACTATTCCTGACAAAGATATTTGGGTCAATTTAAGCCCCTTTGAAAAAGACCGGATGATTCCTTCATCTTTAAGTGTAACGGCTATGGGACGCGATTTATTGGCTCAAGATTATATGCTCAAGCAGTTGACAGCTTCCCTAATATACCCCCGCAAGCTTTAGGTAAGGAGTTTTGGTCGAAGGTATACGCTAAGGCCAAGGAAACCTACGGCACGACAGAGATTCCGGTTAATACCTATAATAAGGTATGGATAATGCCCCAAAGGGTAGGTATTTATGAACACGGTCAAACGGCTTATATTGTTAATGGTCATTTGAAGGTGATGTTGGAGGAGGATTATCTTTCATTACAAAAGCATGAAGGGATACAAGACGTAGGGGCAGGCCGTTGGCCTGCCCAAACCATGGGAAATAAAGGGCAGCCCAGCGGGCTGCCCCTACATAATCAGGCGCAGAAGATTGGTACCGATATCGTCCGTGAAATCGTCTTGCCCGCGCTTGAGAAGGAAATCAACAACGGCAAAAACTTTGCCACCTTGCACCAAATTTTCTACGCCCAGGCATTGGCGGTATGGTTTAAACGTAATTTAAAGCAAGCCTTGCTAAACCGAGTATATGCCAATAAAGGCACGGTCAAGGGTATAGACCAAAATAATCCTCAAACCAATGAAGCCATTTTTGGGCAATATTTAAAAGCCTATAAAAAGGGTGTGTTTAACTATATTAAAGAAGATATCGATGCTGTGACCAAGGAGAGTTTGCCACGAAAATATTTTTCAGGTGGGTATTTTGGTGACGGAACGTTATTGTCAGTTACAACTGAAGGGAAGCTTCCCAATGCGGACATAGCCCAAATCGGTAAAGAATATGATTTTTCTGTTTTAGCGGCTACACCTAAAGTAGCCGCTGCATTGGCTAAAAAAGATCCGGCGATGAATGCTGGAGGAAATAAAATAAAGAAAGGGGAGAGTTTTGAGGTGCGGTTGGGTCAAATAGTAAGAATAAGCATCGATGTTCCTAACGAACAAATTCATAAGCGTTGGATAGAGCATTTTGCAACTGGTTCCGCTAGAATTGGATCAGGGGCTTTAACCATGGAAACCGTAACTCCTTTATCAAGTAGTCATACTATCGGGTTATATGATAGACCTTATCATACTTTTTCTTCGGATGTTCGGGTAATATCAGATGGGAACAAAATTATTGTACAAAATAATGGTAACTATAGGGTTGTAAAGGTTTCTATGGATTATGTTACTATAGGCCAGGTTTTTAAAAAACGTGGTATTAATTTAAGAGCACAAAATGCGGCGATGACAACTTCACCCCAAACTGCCGCTGCATTGGCTAAAAATGTTCAAAAAGCAAATGCGGCGTTGACGATCCAGGAGAATATTACTACACGCCGAATTAATGAACTTTTACATGGAGTAAGAGGGCAACCATTGAACGGGTATGATACTGTCGTTGAGTTGATTAATAATTTACTTTTAAAGAAAAGTGAAAGCACTAATGAGCTTGGTATCATACGTCATGCCCTCGCTGAATCACCGTTTAAAAATTTATTTCTTAAGAAATTAACTGAGGACAATAATTCGAATGCGAAGGAAGTTTTAAAATATTTAACGGAGACAGAAAAACTAATTAAAGTTGGTAACAGTTGGTTTTATAGTACCACGGTTTTAGGGTTTTATAGAAAACTGGTAAAATCTTTGAATGATTTAATTGCAGATTCTACTAAGGCAATCAGTACAACTAATATTGTTGGCTTACAATACGGCTTTTATTCCTATGGGCGGCAGTCTAGAGGGGTAAATTATTATCCAAAAGATGATGATATTTTACCATTGATGAGAAGTATATCATTGGAGTTGGGGGACTATTTGACTCTTATTGATCGTATAGGGAAAACTACTTTGGCTGGTTCTATGAATGGAACGGAAAGCGTATTGGAAGTTAAAAGAATAACAAAAAATATTGATGGAAAGGAATATTCGGTTGCTATTTTTCAAGGAGATGAAAACGCGAAGGAAATGATGGATAAAGCTAAGAAACTTCAAGAAATATTAAATGAAAGAATCTCTGATTTGACTGATCAAATTCTTGGTTCTGACGCGGCGATGAGGACTGCTTCTGGCGATGTTTTTAATATACCTTCAGGCGCCAAATTTGACCGCACTTCAATAGATCGCAAAGAAATGCCACCCGAGTCAGTATTAATAACGCCTGTTGATCCTAAAATTCTGCTTAAGAATGCTGATAAATTATTTTCCGATAAAGTGCTGGGGTATTATTTGACTTACGATTCAGAATATCAGGGACCGGATGGATGGAGGATGGGAGTTGCTAGGCTTTTTAAAGTAAAATTTTTTTCCGGTGAAGAAACAATGATCGTTTATCCAAAAGAAGTTTCAGATGTTTCAGGAGCTTGGAAAACAGATAGTTATGAAGCCATTATTGTTCTGGGGCCGGACATTAAAACCCCGTGGGAAGTTCGTGCATTAGTTACAAAATATCTGAATAAGCTCTACCGCATGGACAACGGACTCAACGTCAGCTATAACTCTATACAAAAGGACGAAAAGGAATTCAGACTTCGTTTCGACAAGCTGAATGTAAATAAGCTCTATAGTGATGATCTTTCCTCTGAGGCTTTTTGGGCTAAGCTCGCCGATGAGACGAAGACAACTTCACCCCAAACTGCCGCTGAAGTGGCTAAAAAGGCAAATGCGGCGATGACAAGAAAAACAGTGATTAAAAAAATCATTTATTACTTGCGTCATGCGTTAAGAATCCCAGAAGGGCGAGTGATTAACGAAGAAACTACTTTAATGTCTTTAGGTTATAAGGGTACTGATTGGAAATTTATTCAAGGCCAGTTAAAGGAATTGTTTGGAGTTTATTGTCCAGACCGTATTGCTAAAGTTTCTATGACGGTTGGGGGAGTTGGCAATTATTTTTTAAAGAATCAAAGAAACTTTACCTTGGCTTTAAGGCCTGAATTTATTGAGTGGTCTTTTACAAATGAAGATGGGGTTGTTGAAAAAATAGATTTAGAAGGAGCAAAGGCTATAATTGCTCAACTTATAGCTAATGGAATTTTAGATGAAGATGCTCGTCCAATTAATTATAGGCATCCAAGCTTTGCAAAATTAGGATTAAAAGACACGTATTCTAAAATAATGCAAGAACGTATACTCAGGGCATTGGAAAACGCCGCCAATCCGCATATTTTTATTATGAAAGATGATATGGATAGGGCACCTCGGCATTCTTTGCTTGGGGATGAACCATCATATAATGATGGATATCATGACGGTCTTCCTATTCCTGGCGGGGGGCATAAGGATGAGGCGATGACGGTAATGCAGAAACTTAACGATCTTCAAAGACAGTTGGCAGGTTTGTACAGAGAACCTTCTCATGAGTATTCTACTGGTAGTAGAGTAGATCTTAATAATAGTGGTGGTGGGATAGAATTGTCTTTGACTCCAAGTCACCATTGGAAAACGGAGGGTAGGAAATGGCTTATTTTCACATTTACACCTGATACAAGTAAAGGGAGTGGGATTTTTAATATATATAATCGAAATGGAAAAGTCGTATGGACAAGGGAAGTAGCGACGACAGCTTCTTTGGCAGGTGAAGTTTTGAGCGTTCTTATTAATGATATAGAACAACAAATAAAAGAACGTTGGATAGATACTCGAGTAAGGGAGCAAGCGGAGGAGCCTAGGGTAGAAAGAGAAAGAAAAGAGAAAGAAGCAAAGAAACAGGGTATTATTCAGGGATGGGAATCTTTGTTAAGTCAAGATCCTAACTCGGCGATGACAGGTAAACCAAAGGCATTCCCTGGCGGTATCGACTTAAGCCAACAGGATTCAGCTATGACGGTCACCAGGGACGCCAATGGTGGGGTGAAGGTGGATATAAACCCAGCTTTGATAGCCCGTATTGAACGTGAAGGCATGCCGGAGGTTGATCCGGTCATTATTGGCATGCGGCCTGTGGATTTAAAAACATTATTTGGGGTGGGGGTTTCTATTTCAGCGCCGTAATTCATTAGGAACCTTCCAGTGGGGCATTGAATTTGATTTATAGTTTTCGATGTTGTTTATTTATAGTAGTTTAAGTAATAAATTGGCATTTTAAAATAGATTTTAAAATAGATTTTAAACATTTTAAACATTTTAAACGGTCAGTAGGGGCTGAGACCATTATTTGGATGCCTGAGACCAATGGTCTCAATGGTCTCAATGGTCTCATTTATGTGGAGACCAATGGTCTCAATGGTCTCATTTATGTGGAGACCATCGGTCTATGGTCTCAATTTATATGGAGACCATAGATTTTAAACTGTTATTTTATGGACACATCAAAACTTAAGGAGAACATTGTCATGAAACACATTAAACACCTGCTTACACTAATATTATTCGCAGTACCGGTTCTGTTGATGTCTATGACCATCTGTGCGCATGCTCAGGTAACTATTATTACTATCGGATATCAATCCCCAGATGTAGGTTCAACGGATATCCATGAAGGTTGTAAGGAATTACAGAAGATCGGTAATGATCCCGCGTATCCATTATACGGTCAGTATGTTTTGGCCAGTGATATTGATTGTACGGGCATAGCCTTTGTTCCTATCGGGAATGATTCTCATCCCTTTACAGGTACCTTTGATGGGAAAGGACATACGATTAAAGGATTAAATATCAATTTAGCAAATCAAGATTATGTTGGTTTATTCGGATATGCCAGCAGTGGTTGGTATCCTGCTTGGGCGATGAATCTTAATTTGGACACAGTTTATATTAGAGGAGGGCAATATACAGGTGCATTAGTAGGGAAGGTTGATGGAGTAGTTTCCCCTATCGTTCATATTACTATTAACAATGCTGATATTGCCGGTAGTAAATATGTAGGAGGTCTTGTTGGGTATAGTAATGCATCAGGCATTATTACTTCTTCTACTAATAATGTGAAAGTAAATGGTGATACTGCTGGAGGCTTGGTTGGTTGGGATGCTAGTCCCATTAATCAATGTTCTTCAAGTGGCATTGTCTCAGGAACAAGTTATGCCGGAGGATTAGTAGGATATTTGGGAGCTAATTTTATTGTTAATTCTTATTCTTTAGCTCAGGTTGAGGGTTCAAATAATAATTCTATTTTAGGTGGTTTAGTTGGAAGTTTTTCTCCTCAATCTGGGAATGCATATCCTATTCATAGCTCTTATGCTGCAGGCAAGGTTGATCTTACTCTTCATAGTGGTGGTATCGTAGGGCAAACTTACCCAATTCTTAGCACGGCTCAAACTTACTGGGATATCAATACAACAGGACAGAGTTCTGATCCTGTTGCAAGTGATATGGGCAAGACCACTGTTGAGATGCAACAACAGTCAACTTTTTCCAGTTGGGATCCTATAACATCATCTTCTGGCTGGGACTTCAATAAAGTTTGGTATATTGTCAACGCTCAAGGATATCCAATTCTAAAATGGCAGTTAGAGCCGGGCGCTTCTTTATGGAATACCGCCAGTGTTTTAAGCAGACAGCCTGAACTTTTTTCTGTTCCTTTAACCGGTGTGGATGCTGACAATAGAAAAATGATTAATTGGGATTATCTTGGTTTAGCGACACAAGGAGTTAATTGGCAAGATATCATGGTTTTAAGTACACCTCGCTATTGGAGTAATACACCGGCAGATATTCCTGGGGCTGTTAATTGGTTGGATTTATTTCTTTTAAGCAGCAGTGGCGTCAATTGGACCGATTTAAGTGTATTAACCACAAGTGGAATTAATTGGGCGTCCATTAACCCTATGATTAGGGCTGGAATTAATTGGACTGATTGGGCTGTACTTAGCAAGAGTGGAATTAATTATAGCGATGTTGCTGTATTTACCCAAAGTGGGATCAACTGGGGGACTTTAAGTATTGAAAAAAAGACTTCAAATCATTGGTCTGATTGGGCTACTTTGAGTAAGTCCGCAGTCAATTGGTCTAACATATCAACGTTAAGTAATGCGGGCATCAATTGGAATAATGTGGGAGTGCTTGAAGATCCGATTGATTGGGCTGATGTTGCTGCGCTATCTCAAAGCCTTACATCGTGGAGCAAGGTTAGTAACCTAAGCCATCTAGGCACGGATTGGGATAATATTAATTTCTTAAATACCGTTCCTATGACAACAACGAATCTTTTTACTTTAAGAGAAATCGGAGTTAATACAGAGGGATCCCAGCCAACGGGGAATGTTCTTGTAAATTTAAATCTTTCTGGTTTTGGTTCTTCGACAACTCCAACTATCTTTACAAGTGTTCCACCAGGAATAAATTGTCAACTTAACTTTGGTGTTCAAAGTGGAACCTGTGTGGCTTCTTTTCCTAAAAATCAGTTTGTGAATTTAAATGCATCGTATCCGTTTGGGACTACCATTCATTGGGGAATTAACCAGTGTGATAATATAATAATTAGTAATTATCCGTGGTGTACTTTTGCTCCCGATTCGAACATTAATCTTAATATTGGGGTTGCCTATACTCCTGCGGATGATCTGACTATTAATCTAAACGGTAACGGCCATGGAAACATATCTGTTGTAGCTCAGCCTGCTAATAATGGGTACTTCTTTATGTGCAGTAGCTCAATTGATCCAAATCAACCTGGAATGATAAGTTGCAACGGAAGTTATATTCATGGAACCCAGCTTACTCTGACGGCAACGCCCGTTGCTGGATCAATATTTAAAGGATGGACGGGAATACCCTATTGTGCTAATGAAAATCCTTGTACCACTACGATCAATAGTAGTGTGACGGGGAGCGCTGAATTTGATTTAACACCGATTAGTGTTAATGTCGTTTTAACTGGTCCAGGCCAGGCAACCTTTGTAAGCACACCGCCAGGAATTAATTGTTCTCTTTCAGGAGGAACAGGAGTCGGGACTTGTTATGGATTGTTCCAAAAGAACCAACCATTGACATTGACAGCTACTAACGTTACCTCCACAAATGGTATTGATTGGATGGGATATTGCGACAAAACAGCAACATCATGTACAATCACCCCCTCACCGGGAGGACAGAACTGGAATATTCAAGTGCCTCCTCCAGTAGCTTTAAATATAAATGTCAGTGGTAATGGGCAAGGTTTAATAGGTGTTAGTCCTATATCTGTGAATAATCTCTTTGGATGTACATTCCCAATTGGAGGTTCTAACGCTGGAACAACAGTTTGTCATGGTTCTTTTACCGTTGGTACCCAGATTACCTTAACAGCAACACCTGTGGCTGGATCAGTGTTTAAGAGATGGACTGGAATTCCAGGATGTTCCATTCAGAGTGTCTGTAGATTTACGATTAACAATAATTTAACAGCTGGTGTTCAATTTGATGCTATCCCGCCCGTTATTAGTAATGGTCAGCCGACGGGTAATCTACCAGTAAAGACAAAAGTAGTTACACTGTCTGTTAATACCAATGAGCAGGCCACTTGTCGGTATTCTACGATTCCTAATACGGCCTATTTAGCAATGACTAATACCATGGATACAACCAATGGTACAACGCATACTAAGGTTATACCGGTAAGCGGTGTGGGTGGATATTCGTATTATGTTCGATGCGCTGATACGGCGGGTAATGCGGATGTTATTGATTATTCGATAACCTTTCAAGTAGGGTGGCCTCAGGCCATTGCTGTGCCAGTTGGAAGTATGTCTGAATCATCAGAATAATAATTGAGTTTTAATTCTTTAAGCTAAGCCCCGCATGGTTTTCATTAACCCTGCGGGGTTTGTAATTGTTTAGCAGTCTGAGATATCCGTCAATTAATTCAAAAACTTTCAATAAATGAAATTCAAAAATGGAAAAAAGTAGGAAAGGCTTAAGAAATAAAAATTAAGCATTTCTTTATAATTTTTTTTTGTGTTATCATATCTTTCTTATGAACAGCTCAGTTGAACATCCCCAAGAAAAGATTTCAGTGACCACCATGACGCATTTTTTGAAGCATCTTCGTATTTATATCTTTCGCGGCCTTTTAGCCGTCATTCCACTGGCCTTGGTTTGGATTGCCATTAGAGTGCTCTATAAGATTATTGACCAAAGGGTCATTAGTTTTATTGAACAATACATCAAAATACGTCATATCCCCGGCATGGGGATCCTTTTGGTGCTTTTAAGTTTGTACCTGATAGGTATAGTTGCCAGTAATGTCTTTGGTAAACAGGTTTTTCATGTTATCGGAAGGCTTATTGAACGAATCCCAGTCATCAAATTTATTTACCAGTTAGGCAAACAACTTTCTGAAAGTTTTTCAACGGCATCCGATAAACAGGCATTTCAAAAAGTCCTCTTAGTTTGGAATAATTCTCCTCAAGGCTGGATGATTGGATTCTTGACAGGAACGGTTAAAGATAGTTTAACCGGCGAAGATTTATTAAGGATCCTTATTCCGGCAACCCACAATCCTTTGCTCGGCTATATTATTTTAGTTAAACCTGATCAGACCAGAGACCCGGGCTGGAGTGTTGAAGAAGCCCTTAAAGCCATGGTATCGGTCGGTATTATTTTTCCATCGGAAATCAAAAAATGAGATTGTTGTCTTTTAATGTCAACGGCATCCGTGCTATTGAGAAAAAGGGATTCTTTGAGTGGATGCACAAAGAATCACCTGATGTTTTATGTCTGCAGGAGACCAAGGCCCATCCAGATCAATTAGAGGACAAAATTTTAAAACAAGAAGGGTATCGTGTGTATTGGTCTTCGGCTGAGAAGAAAGGCTATAGCGGAGTTGCTATCTATACTAAAAAAGAGCCGAAATCCGTGATAGAGGGGCTGGGGATAAAAGAGTTTGATAGTGAAGGCAGGACCCTCATCGCTGATTATGGGGATTTTATTCTTTTTAATATCTACTATCCTAATGGCGGGGCCGGGAACAAACGTGTTCCTTTTAAGATGAAATTTTATGATGCGTTTTTAAAGAAAGTTGAAGAGCTGCGTAAAAAGGGTAGATCATTAATTATTTGCGGGGATGTTAATACCGCCCATACGGAAATTGATCTGGCGAGGCCTAAGCAAAATGAGAAAAATACAGGTTTCTTGCCGGAAGAACGTGAATGGGTTAGTAAATTTATTAATTGTGGATATGTTGATACCTTTAGACACTTTGTCAAAGAAGGCGGGCATTACACTTGGTGGGATTATTTTACCGCAGCACGCGCGAGGGATGTGGGTTGGAGGATTGACTATTTCTTTGTGACAGAAGATTTACTGCCTAGATTAAAGAAGGCTTTTATATTAAAAGATGTGATGGGGTCTGATCATTGTCCGGTTGGTATTGAGATAAATTAGAGAGGAATTATATGTTAAATATCGACGATAGTGTGCTTGTGGTCATTGATGTACAGGGTAGACTTGCCACTTTAATGCATGATCACCAGAGCTTGTTTCATAATATTGAACGGTTTATAAAAGCTTTTCGTGTTTTACAGCTTCCTATCCTTTGGACAGAACAGGCCCCAGATAAAATTGGTCCAACAGTTCCTGCTATCCATGATTTATTGTTTCCTTTGAGTAAACCTATCGAAAAAAGAAGCTTTAGCGCCTGGGGGTGTGAAGAATTTGTTTCTCATCTTAGGGCAACCAAGCGCCGTCAAGTAGTGATCGTTGGTATTGAAGCCCATGTTTGTGTTTATCAAACAGCCTCAGATTTGCAAACTCATGGTTTTGAAGTTTTTATAGTGGCAGACGGTATTTCTTCCAGAAGTCCATTGAATACACAAATTACACTTGATCGAATGCGTCACGAAGATATGACGGTTATGGTCGGAGAATCCGTCGTTTGTGAATTGATAAGAACCTCCAATCATCCTAAATTCAAAGATGTCATGGTTCATATCAAGTAATTAGGAAAAAAAGATGGATCCTTTGAATAAGAGAAAAAATGAAGTTGATGTTCTGTTGAATGAAGTGCGCACCTTCGAACCTTCCGATTCTTTTAAATCCCACTCCAATATACAAGATTCGTCTATTTATAATGAGGTCCAAAATGATCGTTTAGGGTTTTGGGAAAATTGTGCTCAACGTCTTGATTGGTATAAACCATGGCAGAAGGTGTTAGAGTGGGACAGTCCCTTCGCGAAATGGTTTTTGGGTGGGAAAATTAATGTTAGTTATAATTGCTTGGATCGTCATATAGAGAATAATTTAGGGAAAAAGATAGCCATTTATTGGGAAGGCGAAAATGGAAACACCAGGGTATTGACCTACAGGGAGGTTTATGAACAGGTCAATAAAATGGCCAATGTTATCAAGGATTTAGGTATTAAAAAAGGTGACAGAGTGGCCATATATCTGCCGATGGTCCCTGAGGCTGTATTTGCCATGTTAGCGTGCAGTCGAATCGGAGCCGTGCATACGGTAGTCTTTGGTGGTTTTTCAGCAGAGGCTCTGCGCGATCGTATTAATGACGCGCAGGCTAAATTATTAATAACAGCGGATGGTGGTTGGCGTCGTGGGGGTATTGTCCCCCTTAAAAATATAGCGGATACAGCTCTTGAAGAGACTCCTTCAATTGAGAATGTGATTGTGGTGCAAAGAATAGGTCAGAATGTTCCAATGAAGAACAATCGTGACTATTGGTGGCATGATTTATTAGAGACAGCAGAAAGTTATTGTGAACCAGAAATCATGGATTCTGAAGATCTTCTTTTTATTCTTTATACCTCTGGGACAACTGGAAAACCTAAAGGGATTATTCATTCAACAGGTGGATACTTGACGGGGGTCAATACGACTACCCACTGGGTGTTTGATTTAAAACCTAACGATATATTTTGGTGTACCGCAGATGTGGGCTGGGTGACCGGACATAGTTATGTTGTCTATGGCCCTATGTCCAATGGAGCAACCCAGGTCATGTACGAAGGAGCTCCTGATTTTCCAGAACGCAACCGGTTTTGGAAGATTATTGAAAAATATAAGGTTACTATTCTCTATACAGCCCCTACAGCTATTCGTGCATTTATGAAATGGGGGACACAATGGCCTAAGGGGTGTAATTTATCTTCTCTTAGACTTTTAGGCTCTGTGGGAGAACCGATTAATCCCGAGGCTTGGATGTGGTATTATGAACATATAGGTGCTGGTAGATGTCCTGTTGTTGATACGTGGTGGCAGACGGAAACAGGAGCTATTATGATAACTTCATTGCCAGGCATTACAACCATGAAACCTGGCTCCGCAACCAAAGCTTTGCCGGGCATTGACGCCGAAATTCTTAATGAAGATGGAGAAATTATTAAAGAAGGTGGTGGGTTTTTAAGTATCACAAGCCCCTGGCCTTCAATGCTCAGAGGTATTTGGGGAGACCCGCAGAGGTATAAAGATACGTATTGGAGTAAGTGGCGGGGAAAAAGTTATTTTGCCGGCGACGGCACCAGGCGTGACAAAGAGGGTTATTTTTGGTTTCTAGGACGAGTGGATGATATCATGTTGGTGGCTGGTCATAATATTTCAACGGCTGAAGTGGAAAGTGCTTTAGTGGATCATCCCATGGTTGCTGAATCCGCGGTTGTTGGCGCTGCTGATGAAGTTAAAGGGCAGGCCATTGTGGCTTTTGTCATTCTTAAAGACGGAAATCTCCCTTCAAAAGAAGCTGAAGAAATTTTAAAAGGGCATGTGTCACAAAAAATTGGGGCTCTGGCTAGACCTAAACAAATTCTTTTTACCTCTGATGTCCCTAAAACTCGTTCGGGAAAGATTATGCGTCGGCTTTTGCGTGATGTGGCAGAAGGCCGTGCTTTGGGAGATGTGACGACCTTGGCTGATTCTAGGGTGATTGCCGAGCTTAAAAAGCAATATGATGAGGTTTAATTTTTTAGAAATTGATTCAATATGAATGAAATTTAAGGAGGTGTTCAATGATAAAAACACTTGGGTATGCCGTTAAAGGTCCTAATTTAGATTTTGAGAATTTTCAATTTGAACGTAGAGAGCCTGGGGTAAAGGATGTCTTAATTGAAATTCTTTATTGTGGGATTTGTCATTCGGACATTCATCAGGTTAAAAATGAATGGGGTAATTCCATTTATCCAATGGTCCCGGGTCATGAGATTGTTGGGCGAGTTATCCGCGTAGGTAAGAAGGTCAAACGTTTCAAGGTGGGTGATATTGCGGGAGTTGGATGTTTCGTGGATTCTTGCCGTACTTGTCAGAACTGTAAAGATGGTTTAGAGCAATATTGCGACGGACATGTTGCTTTTACCTATAACGCCTATGAAAAAGATAAAAAGACACCGACGTACGGCGGGTATTCTTCCCATATTGTTGCAGATGAAGATTATACCCTTAAAGTAAATTCCAAACTTCCTTTAGCCAGTGTTGCTCCTTTGTTATGTGCTGGGATTACAACGTATTCACCGTTGAATCATTTTAAAGTAAGTCGAGGGATGAGGGTTGGTATTGTAGGCCTTGGTGGTTTAGGGCATATGGGTACAAAAATAGCAGCGGCCATGGGGGCCAAGGTCACTGTTTTTAGTACATCCAATGCTAAAGAAAAAGATGCAAGGCGTTTTGGGGCATCGAATTTTGTGGTTACTTCTGATCCAAAGAATTTAGCGTCTCTAGGGAATCACTATGATCTTATATTAGACACTGTATCAGCTTCTCATGATTATAACACCTACTTGGCCATGCTTCGTCGAGATGGAGTGATGGTTGTTGTAGGTGTGCCCGAACAACCTTGTTCCATTCATGCAACTTCTTTGATTTTTAAAAGAAAATCCTTGGCAGGTTCACTCATAGGCGGAATTGCTGAAACTCAAGAAATGCTCGATTTTTGTGCCAAGAAAAAAATTGTTTCGGATATTGAGCTTATTGGGGTCCAAGATGTTGCCTCTGCCTATGAGCGCACCATTAAAGGGCAGGTGCGTTACAGATTTGTTATTGATATGAAAACGTTAAAATAATTATAAAAAGGAGATAAGGTATGGCAGCAGAAGTTCAAGAAAAATGGCTTAAGTGGGTGGCATTGACAACAACTATTTTGGCAGTTTGTGCAGCGATCGGTTCTCTTAAAGGTGGAGGTTGCTCGACTCAAGTTCAAATAATGACGACACAGGAAAGTGATAAATGGTCTTTTTATCAAGCCAAAAGTATCAAACAGCATGTTTCAGAGATGGAGCGTGATCTATTAAAACTTGAATTAATCAAAGGTGAGGTTGTTTCAGTAAAGGACGAAATTCAAAATAAGCTTCAAGCATTAGAGAAGAACATCAACCGTTATGATAAAGAAAAAGCAGAGGTTAAGCTGCAGGCTGAAGAACTGGAAAAAGTTCAAGCCAACGTTAAGCGTCATGGTGGAAATTTTGGTTTGGCAGTTATGTTTTTTCAGATTGCCATTATGCTCTCTGCGATTGCTTCACTTTTAAAACAAAGAATTGCTTGGTTGTTCGGGCTTGCCATCGGAGTTATGGGAATTTTATATTTTGTTAATGGTTTTGTTTTGTTTTTTTAGAAAACGGTCCATTCAAATATCGCTGGAGGTTCAAAATGAAAAAAAGCTTGGTTTTAACGATTTTTCTTATATTCTTCTGTTCCAGCTTTGTTTTTGCCAAGGTTGTAAAAACTTATTATCCAAACAAACGGCTTCAATCTGTAATTGGTTATAATAAAAAGGGACAATACGACGGTGTTTACAAACTCTATTGGTTAAACGGGAATCTCAAAGAAACAGCCAGATATAGAAATGGTAATTTTATCCCTGGAACAGTCAAACACTATTCTGTTAATGGGGTGTTGGTAAAATAATTTCATCTTAAGAAAAGGTGACCTTGACATTCATAAGAGGCTGTAGTAACTTAAGTCAATTCCTGGCAAGTAATTGTCGTATTCTTTGGTGTTGGTGAAAGGATGTTGTGTTATGCGTGTTGACAAAAGATTTCTTTGGATCTTTGCTTTGCTTATTGGGATTATTTTTAACACGAATGCCTTAGCGGGTAGGGTCTCTGGAACAATTACATTCGATGGTAAGAAGCCTTCATCCAGGCCTATTAGCATGGATGCTGATCCTATCTGTTTTGCAGCCCACTCTGGCCCAGTTTATCCTCAAACCTTTGTTTTAGGTGAGGCGAATACCTTGGGTAATGTATTTGTGTATGTTAAAAGTGGTTTGCCCAATACTAATTATCCTTCACCAGCTCAAGAGGCTATTTTGGACCAAAAAGGATGCAATTTTAATCCCCATGTTTTAGGCGTCATGGTAGGTCAGAAGGTGAAGATTCTAAACCCCGACGGCACCTTGCACAATGTCCACATTATGTCTAAGGAGAACCAAGAAGCTAATATGGCCATGCCTAAATTTCGCACTGAGGTTGCTGTATCGTTTGCAAAGCCTGAATTCATGTTTCCTATAAGATGCGATGTCCATCCGTGGATGGTGTCTTGGGTGGCCGTGATGTCTAATCCTTTCTTTAAGGTCACAACAACAGATGGTAAATTTGAAATTAAAGACTTACCTGACGGTACCTATACTATTGAAGCTTGGCATGAGAAGTTGGGTGTTAAGGATTCTACGGTCATAATTACGGCTGGGAATGTCCAAACTGTTGATTTTATTTTTTCATCTCCTAATCAAAATTAATCAACCTGGAGTGTTATCATGGGGATTAAGAAGATTCACATACTTTTGATAGTGTTGTCATGTGTTCTGGCTTTATTTTTTGGGGTATGGGCAATAGGGCATAAGTATTCTATTGAAGGGGGCTGTTCTCTAGTTATAGCTGTTGGTTTGTTTGTATACGCCATCCTGTTCCTAAAGAAAATGAAGGATTTATAAAATGGTTTTTTGTTCTGTTTGTTTTGGAGATCCGACCTCACCACTCACTCAAGGTTATAATTATGGAGTGTTAGGATTATTGGCCTTGACCTTGGTTGTTTTGTTTTGTTTTGGGAAATTGTTTTGGGATATATATAAACGCATGAATAAAAAACAGGAATTCTCAAATTAAAGAAACTTTAAATTAAGGTGGGTCTCATATGCAAATTCAATGTGTGGCTTTAAGACGTTTTTCTAAATTTGTATGTATTTTAACCATCTGCTTGATTTTCTTAGGGGCGTTGGTTAAAAGTACGGATTCCGGCCTTTCTGTTCCTGATTGGCCTACCACTTATGGCAAATTCATGTTTTCTTTTCCTTTGGACCAAATGGTTGGGGGAATCAAATATGAACATACTCATCGCATGTTGGCTTCCATAGTAGGTTTATTGACGCTGGTATTATGTGTTTGGTTATGGCGTAGTCCTGTTGGTTTGTGGCTTAAGCGTTTAGGGTTGGTGGCATTTTTAACTGTTGTGGCTCAAGGTGTTTTAGGAGGATTGACTGTTAAGTTTTTCTTGCCTGTTTGGCTCTCGATGATGCACGGTGTTTTGGCGCAAACATTTCTTTTGATTGTCATTATGATTGCCTATGGCCTTTCCATAGAATTTAAGCATAGGAAACATCTTAATGAGAAGCTTGAATCACAATGGATTTGGGCAGTGATCGCCTTAACAGTATTAGTTTATGTTCAATTAATACTAGGAAATTGGATGCGTCATACAGAATCAGGTTTGGCCATTCCAGATTTTCCATCCATGGGAGGGACGCTTATTCCAACTATGGACCACGCTATGTTAAATCGTATAAATTCTTGGCGATTTGAAAACAATTTAAATTCTGTGACCATGCTTCAGGTTTGTATCCATCTTCTACATCGATTTTGGGCAGTGCTCATTTTATTGGTGTTATTTTATATTAATCATTTGGCCATAAGAAAGTATTTAAGCAGTGTGTTTATTATGAAGACACTCTTTTGGATTAATGTAGCGGTGGGTTTACAAATTATGCTTGGTATTTCAACAGTTCTGTTAAAAGAAGAACCCATCGTAACTACGTTTCATGTAACAGTTGGTGCGTTGGTTTTGTCTTTATCTTTCTTACTTCTTCTGCGTTCAAGCCCTTGTATTTGGAAAACATTTTGGGAACATCTAAAAATTAAATGAATAACGACAAGTTAAACGGCTATATTGAATTGACGAAGCCTAGTATCATGAGGCTTGTTCTGGTGACAACAGTCTTAGGATTTTATTTTGGCGACTGCGGTTTCCATCATTTGTGGCGCTTATGTTTTACGCTTATTGGCGCGGCCTTAACCTGCGGTGGAGCGGGGGCTCTTAATCATTATCTGGAAAGAGACGCTGATGCTCTGATGGATAGAACAAAGAAAAGACCAATCCCTTCGGGCCTTATAAGTCCTGCTCATGCGTTAGGTTTTGGCGTCTCGCTTATTTTAATTGGTTTATTTGTACTGTGCCTGGGTGTTAATTTATTGACTGGGTTTTTAAGTCTTTTAACGGCATTTTTGTATATTTTGGTTTATACCCCCATGAAAAAATTGACGTGGCTTAATACCACCATTGGCGCAATTCCGGGAGCTATTCCGACGATGGGGGGCTGGGCCGCAGCTCGAGGGGATTTGGGAATTGAAGCCTGGGTTTTGTTTTTTATCCTTTTTGCTTGGCAACATCCTCATTTTTATGCCATTGCTTGGATGTATAAGGAAGATTACAAAAAAGCTGGTTTTAAAATGCTGCCTGTTGTCTACCCGGACAGCAGGTTTACTTTAGGACAAATTATGGCTTTTACCTTTTTGCTTGTTGGTTTCTCGATTGTCCCTTCCATGATTGGCATGTCAGGAAACATTTATTTTTATGGTGCTTTATTCTTAGGAATAGGATTTTTATGGTTTGCCTGGCAATTTCAACGTTCTCCATCTAACCTGACCGCGCGCAAGGTTTTATTGGCTTCTGTGGTTTATTTACCACTCCTACTTTTATTTATTATTTTTGATAATGTTTTCTAAGAAATTTATATTAATTCAAGTCCTATTTCTCGTTGCTGCATTTTCTTTAGCAGTGTTTTACCATCGCTTACATGTAGCCCATCTTGGTATGTATGGAAAGGTTAATGATTTCAAGTTAACCAACAGTGATAATGTGAAAGTTGGCCTTAAAACTTTAGAAGGAAAGATTTGGGTGGCTGATTTCTTCTTTACAACTTGCGCAAGTATTTGTCCTATGATGAGTGCTCATATGGAGCATTTACAACAAGTTTTTAAATCATATACTGAAGTCCGTTTGGTATCGTTTTCCGTGAATCCTGAACAAGACACCCCTGAAGTATTAAAAGATTACTCCAAAAAATATCACGCAGATTCAAAACGATGGTTTTTCTTAACGGGTTCTCGTGAAGATATAACCAAGGTTGTGGTCAATTCTTTTAAGATGGGAGACATTCATGAACCGATCTTTCATAGTTCTTATTTTGCTTTAGTAGACAAACAAGGGATGATTAGGGGTTATTATGATAGTGCGGCTGTCAAGAATATCGATAAGCTTGAAAGTGACTTAAAATTATTAAGATTGGAATAATATTATGAGTTTACCTATTTTACCGACAGTTAATGCTTCTTTAAACGGACTGGCAGGGATTTTTCTAGTTTTAGGTTTCTGGGCAATTAAACGCAAAGAGCAGAATCTTCATAAGATATTGATGGGTTGCGCATTCTTATCTTCAGTTTTATTCTTATCTACCTATGTGTATTATCATGCAACAACCCATATTCTCACTCGTTACCAAGGACATGGGATTAAAAGAGGTCTATATTTTTTTATTTTAGGTACGCATACTCCTTTAGCGGTCTTCATCGTTCCTTTTATTATTATGTCCATTCGTTATGCTTTAAAAGGTGATTTTACCAAACATACCAGAATAACCAGGTGGCTTTATCCAACCTGGTTGTATGTGTCAATAACGGGTGTGCTGATTTATGTAATGCTCTACATCCTACCTGCGGCTTAATCCTAAGTTCTTCGAAATGGTCTCGATAAAAATATTACACGCTTCTTGGCTTGCCCCCAGACGAAATTAAATTGTCCTAGAACTGTACCAAAGAAAATGAGGCCTACTTGATAGGCGGGAGGGACTAAGGGGATGTAAACTAGAACAACAACCCAAAAAGGAGTATGGGCATTTATACCAACTAAATGAAAAATAGTCTTTTTAACTGGCAAAATGGCCATACCCGCTAATGAATAAGTAAGCATAATCAACCAAAAATCACGGTCGGTTTCGATATTCCATTTGGTCTTGATTCTTTCAATCCATTTTGGGTTACTCATAATATTTCCCTAATATGCTTCGTAACAACTAAATAAAACATATTTCTAATAAATTTAGAAATATGTTTTTCTCGCGCCGTAATTAGAAACCAGAATTTATTTTGGCGGAGCCAAAGGAGTTTTCTTTTGGTTTAGAACAGGTAATTCTTTGGCTTTTTGAGCATTTAAAGCAATATAGCTTTTAAATTTCTCAGGGATATCGCTGTCAGTAAAGATAGCTTGAACAGGGCATTCTGGGATGCAGGCGCCGCAATCAATACATACATCTGGATCAATAACGAGCATTTCAGCATCTTCATGAAAACAGTCTACCGGACATACTGTAACGCAATCGGTATATTTACATTTGACGCAGGGTTCAGCAACAATGTGAGCCATGAGATTCTCCTTCGATAAATAGTTAATATTAAGGTTAGAAATTTATCATATTAAGGCGTAGGTGTCAATGCTACAGGTGAAAAGCTAACAGAAGTGTCGGGGTGTCTAATTTGGCGATGTAAAAACTTAGTTTTAGTTTTATCCTGCCGTCCTTGACCCGTAAGTAATCGAATGAATTTACGGGCAAAATAATCGAGGAAGGCCTTAAGTCCGTATAATTTTCTTAATAAGTCGCCAACGCTATTAATAGTAATAAACATGCGCCATATTTGTTTAGGGCGCAGATAAAATTCTTTTAAACCAATATCAATATGTTCATCGATGTCTTTATGGGAAAACTGAGGATAGGAAAGTAAGGTGCGTTGTTCGCCCGTTTTAGTTAACCAATCGCGCCAGTCCTTGGCTAGAATATAATTATTTTCTTTGGCCCATTTATAAAGGGAGGTGCCAGGATAGGAAGCAACACCTGTGATTTGAATAGTGTCTAACGGCATGGATTTTGCCAGTTCAATTGTTTTGCGGGCGCTTTCCTTGGTTTCGCCTGGGGCGCCAATCATGAAACATCCATGGATGGTAAATCCTTCTTTGTGGGCAGCGTCAGAATATTTGCGGGCCATATCCACCGAAACGCCGCCTTTACGGATCACGCGTAAATTTTCATCGGTCCCAAATTCAAATCCGGTCATGAGCATGCGGCAACCGGCTTTACGCATTAAAGGAAGAAGATCCAAGTCCGTATTTACGCGCATATTGCATGACCAACTAATACGTTTATTAATGCCTTTTTCAATAATAAGATTACAGACATCCATAACGTGCTGACGTTCTGCGGCAAAGGTATCTGTCTCAAACATGATTTCTCTAATCTGAGGATGTAATTTGAGGTCGTGTTCCATTTCAGCGACAACTAGATCGGCTCGGCGATTTCGTAGTTTATAACCATACATTAATTGAGGATCCCGACAGAAGGTGCAAGCGTTATTACAGCCTCTACCGGTCATAAGTGTTAAAAAGGGGAATTTCTTTCCAGCATCTGGGTACCATTCCGGTTGTATTAATTGCCAAGCTGGGAAGGGAAGCTCATTAACGTCAATATCTGGTCTTGGAAGGTTTTTTATGACCTTACCGTCTTTCAACCAGCAAAGACCTAAATTCTTTTCATCGGCAACGCGGCTGGCTAAATCACGTAAGGTGTAGTCATACTCCCTGGGCATAATGTAATCAACCACGCCTGAGCCTAAGGCGAAGGTGTTGTCTACTTCAGCTGTGGCATGCTGGCCTATAAAAACAACCTTGCATTTTGTTTTATCTTTGATGATTTTGGCCTGTTCGATATCTGAATAGATCGAAGGGGTTGTAACATGCATCACTAAGAGTTCGGGTTTAAGATCTACGGTTGTACCTATTGATTCTTCAACGGTGAAATTACGCGCAGCTGCTTCCACATAATGAACATTATGGCCTTGATCAATAAGGACTTGGGCTGCCGTTAATAAATATTCAGGATGACGTTGGACGCGGCCACGAGATTTGGCGGCCCAACGGGCTACTCTGACAAAATTGTCCCCGAATGAGGGGTTAAGGATAACAATATTCATATTTGAATGTTTAATGTTTAGATGGTTTAAAATCTTGTATATCCTATAGGTAGTAGGGCCTGGGTGCAATATATATTTTAAAAAGATTTTTACTATTGGGGTTTATTCAATGTTATAAATATATTAAATAAAACAATATTTAAAATACACAGGAGCTAATAATGAAGAAAAAAATAATGATTATTGATGATGAAATAGAAATTGCAGAATTGCTTAAAGGTCGTCTAGAGGCTAATGGGTATGAAGTTTTGACAGCGGCCAATGGTTTAGAAGGATATGCTAGAACGATATCGCATAAGCCAGATTTAATTATTTTGGATGTTTCTATGCCTGTTCTTGACGGTCATACCTTTGTTAAAGAAATGCGCATTGATCCGGAGTGTAAACATATTCCAATTCTTGTATTTACCGCTAAACCTCAAATGAAAGAACTTTTTGCTTTAGAGGGGATACATGATTTTATGGTCAAGCCGTTTGACTCTGAAAAACTTCTTAAGAAAATCAGTGAAATTCTCGTAAGTAAATAATTCTTTCATGCGCAGAGCGTATCAATATTAACGACGAGGGTGAATTGTAATCCAAAGTCGGACAATTTCAAAGCTCCTTAATTCTGTTAATTTGTAAGTTTTCCTTAGCCACTTGATTGGCTGATTTATATCCCAACCGTTTTCTAGGATAATTATTCA
>Ga0118677_10001721_pt1 | contig 45670 bp, 39 predicted proteins | sample AliMusrvi5mmetaG_FD_86154 | JGI IMG/M metagenome (GOLD analysis project Ga0118677, IMG submission 86154) | reverse complement strand
CCTGTATATAGGAGAACAGATCTTTCTTCTTTCTTCTCTACAATAAATTATGAGAATATTATATGGAATCATTTCGATTATCTTATATACCAATTCTTTTTAATACTAAATGATGGTTTTGAAATAATAAATACAACACCAATAACAAACATGAAATGGTCATTAGAATTTTTATACAATAATGACAAAGAAGCCTTGCAAAAGTTAGTAGATATAGGTTATGGATTTAGTTGGAATGTAAGGCTATTTTATACAGGAAATCCAGACTTTGTACACCAACAAAAAGGATTTATACTATACCACGTGCACTGCAATTCTCTGCCTAGGTATTAGTATAATAGAGTATATACCCCTTAGCGTAAAGAATAGACTAAAAAATAATGATACTTCTTCGAATGAACAGCCTACACGTGTTCCACATAAGACGAGTATGTATGGTCTAAGGTTCGACTCTGATCTTAGGTGCAGTCCATCTCTGCAAATCCTTCGAATGAATATGAAGATTAACTAGCGGAAGAGAATTTAACCAAGGCTTGTTCTGCTTCCATTCCACTCTTGCTTTATTGCACTTAAAAATGGTGGTCTCATTAATAAACCCCCTAGTATCTCCAGGAGTATTGCGAGGATCTACTCCACCGATATATTGGCCAACACATGCACCGTCAAAGAGGAAGCCAAAGGCATCCGCATGTTCATAGAAATTATCTGGAATAGGTTCACAGTAGTTCGTAATAATGGGGAGTAACCCCACGTCCAAGCTATCATTTGCAAACTTGGCAAGCGTCTGCATATCATTCAATCCTTGTGCAGAACCCTCGATACAGGAAAGAAGAAGTCGTTCAGTAATAGAGCTATCCTTGAAGTAGACGAACGAAGGAATACATCTGTCTTCTGCATCAAGGACGCACCACATTGCCTTCTGTTGAAAGACGGGCAACTTCTCAGTAAAATCAAGGTAGATGAGATTATCATATTCTATGTGAAAGACGTCGGTCAATCCATTCACCTTCATGTATGTGTGCAGGTAAAAGAAACGCTTCGTTGCATATTTCCAGAACCCCCCTCGACTATACGGATCAAGTTGCGTAGTGTCCTCAAATCGCTGATGTAAGTCATCGTTAGGGAGAGAATCAAGAGCCACCGCAGTATACTTTCCCGTTAACTGGGGGATGTGTTTCTGGTCAATAAGTACATGAACGGGAATCCGGCTAACTGAGTTTACTTGTTGAATGCATGTATTCATATAGGAGGGAAACTCTTCGCCTATATGAACAAGGACTAACATTATAGACACTTATACTTGACTGCGTTTATGCCTTTATGTATTTTAAATTATATAGATTATACTATGATTGTACTAACAGATACGTGTGAAAGGGATTATGAAAAAGTTGGTATATACAAGGTATTCACAGTAAATAATGTAAAATCTTATAGAAATTGTGATATACACTTTAATTCGTGGATTGTTGATACATTCGACGGAAGTATAGATGACAGTAAGTATACCTACTTTATCATCGATACTATATTTAACGAAGCCTTTGGACATTGGGTATTTGAATGTGCACTATATTTGGACCTTTTCCTCATACTAAAAGAGAGATACCCTACGTTAAAACTACATCTAAAAACAAAACGTACATATAAATTATTATTCTGTAGCCTATTCAATATAAAAGAAGAAGATATAGTATACACTCTTGAACCATCTAATATCTCATATTTCCCTTCACCCATATCTTTACAAAACAATAAAGATCTACCCCAAGACTATATCAACCAAATGCGTGTATTTTTTCTCCGATTTAACCAGTATAAATCAAGTATACTTTCACCTACAACACTTATATTGCCTCGCCAATCTAAGGAAAATTACACAAATAATGGAAAACACTATAGTATGGATAAGCTAGCAGAATGCTTACCATCTGCTGAATTTTTTCATACAGATACTGTTACTGATCTAAGAGAACAGATTACAAAGGTGTCATCCGCCTCTAGAATAATTTTAACCGATGGTTCCCCATTTACAGTAAATGGAATGTTTGCACATAATGCAAAAATTATGATTGTTGATACAATCACACTAGTCCAATCACGTGATTATCCTAAACAACAGCATATTATAGATACTATTAAAGAACTAAATAATAATTCATATGAATATTATACCAGCGTCGACGAGTTAGCCAATCACTTGGTCTGCGAGTAACGTACAGATATATTCATTATGGCTTATATGTACAATCTTATCCGAGTATTCATACTTTAGTGTACCATTGGCTTCAGTATAGTAGGAGTAAAAGTCTAGATATGTGAATCCGTGAAGTTCACATGCCTTTTTCAACAGAGAATTTATATATAGAGTATTCTTAATTCTTTCTTCATCGTCTCCTATCATCGGGTAAGGGAAATCGCTAGGCAAGATACAATTTTTATTGCTCATCGGGGGGACAACAGGACAAAGAATTATCTTCTTGTATGATGTAATCTGCAGTTTAATTGTATTTATATATGCATCAACTAATGATTCACATATTTCATTAAAGTCTCTCCCTAATTGAACCTGTTTACCAATATGGCATCTACAATCTACTTCGCCATAACATAGAACAAATATAGATTCGGGGCTACAGTATTCTTTACTAAAGTGAATTATAGTAGAGTCTCTTCCAATACGGTGCATAGTGATCGAATTTTCATGTATATTAATATTGGGAATGTTCAATCTTTCGAAGTTATATCTGGCATGACTGTCTCCGAATATATATATCATACTACTATACACTCTACTTTCTTTTTAAAACAACCACAGGGTGACAGCTATTATTTTCTAGAGGTCGTTCAAAGAGACTTTCTTTTGACATACCAATCCACTCAATTTCATCAAACTCCTTGAATAAAACGGGCAAACGAATCTCACCATATACTCTGTGTGCATTCCATGTGAATGCATCCTTTCCAACAGGAGCACCCCATATTAATATTCCATCGGGATGTAAGTTCTTACGTATTGTGCTCATTGTTTTAATATCACCATCGGGGTCCAATGGATCTCCATATCTACCTAGTCCACTGTGTTCAATGGAAGAAAAGGTTACCACAGCATCAAATGGCTCAGTATTTACCTCAAAAAAAGAAAAATAATCCTTGCACTCAAGCATAGTATACTTACACTCAGGTACATTATATTCGATAGTAGTTACCTTATTATTTAAATTTATTAACATTGCCTCAATCCACGGTGTTTCTGAACCAACTACCGCTATGTTCTTATTGGTAAGATTATACTTTGCAAATGAATTAAATAGATTTAAACAACACTCATGTCCATATGGTGTATACCCCTCTTTATTGTTTATTATGTTTGTTGGCGTAAAACTAGAGCAAAAGCTTTCAATATACGAGTCATCCCATTTGACACCCTCCCTCTTACTGCCATCAATCCACCAATCAAAGACAGGTATTCTCCCCCCCATTGTATATCCATCCAATAATTCTGGTGGAATTTCTCTATAAGGACTGTTTGTATAAGATGACATGCTGAATCTATTGATTCAATCTTTATTATGTGTTATATAACCCGCAGAAACTAGATGAGCACATACTAATGTTAGGTCAGAATGACCTAACGATAGAACAACACTTAAATACACACCAATGTAAACTAAAGAAATGCAAATCCTCTCATCGACACTTTCGCCGGTAGGATCCGGCTTCTTCTGTACAAGAGACACCGGGCTAGGGAATGCACTCTTTCAGATAGCATCAATCTACGGTATATCTAAGAAGCTGGGAGTAAGATGTACCTTTCCTAGAGTAAACCTATATAATGAGGCGTTGCACGGTCTAAACTACAACCATGGGGAGACAATTCTACGTAATGTTCCTAGCTGGGGCGAAAACATCGCCTTTGATACAGTGAGTGAACAGTTCCTCGGAGACGGTGTTGAATATAATAAACAGTATAACGAAGCACTTGTTCGCCTCATACAAGACTCTCCGCATAATATCATGGTAAGAGGACATCTAGAGGACTTCAAGTACTTTGAACATGTCTTCGATGATGTGAAAGAGATGTTCTCCTGCGATCCTGTTACACGGGGCAAGCTAGAAGAGAAGTTCGGCTCTCTTCTTAAGGGTAACCCTGTAGCAATTCATTTTCGTGATTACAGTAAGGTGAATAATCCATTCCTTGCAATTGTCCCAGACTTTTATAAGAGGGCAATTCAGTACATCAAAGAGAGAGTAGAAAATCCCCACTTTTTACTCTTCACAGACAATAAGGACTGTGTAGATCTATCTATACTTGACGGGTGCACCTATACATATATTGAGAACGAGGTAGATTACATGGACTTATACTGTATGAGTCTATGCAAGCATGCAATTATTTCACAGTCAACCTTTTCCTGGTGGGCGTGCTTTCTCAATTCAAACCCTGATAAGATAGTGGTATATGATAAGAAATACCCCTATAACTACTTGAAGATGTTTACGGCGATTTAATTCCAGCCCGGTGGTAAAATTGGCCCGAGGTATGAGCAAATCCAGTTATAGGGGGGATTGTATGACCTAGAATTTCTCTTTGCACAGAGCATATCAAAGCCGCTGCCTATATCAATGTAAATTGCATTAGGGTGTTTCTTATGCAGTTCGCTTAGTAAATACTTGCCACCCATTCCTGCTGAAATAAGTACAAGGGTATTCGAATCATCCTCTATGGCAGACGAGGCCTCCGCAAAGACAGACTCGTACTCAGTGTCGAACCAGTTAGAGGGGTTAATTACTACATGTGTCTGTATGTTAAAGAAGTCCTTTGCCCTTGTCATCGTTCCATTCGCAATGTAAATCTTCTTCCTGGAAGAGTCTTGAATTGCACTGAATAATAATAATTTATCAGCATTTGATGTAGTCTGATCAATTAATACAGTGTGAAAATCAACCCATTGCACATCACGTATCGCAGGGTCCAGGCCCTCCCAAAAGGGCTTATTCAACATACTATGCCACTCCCCAATCATAGCATTCTTTTGTTGACTGTTATAGATAAAGGATTCCCTTACCTTACTCCCCAGGTTCTTCGTATAAGGGGTTCCATCACAGTTCCCGCCATCACAAAACATGGCAGCGTAATACTCCCCATCTCCGTATTTGACAAACATACAGGGTATATTCTGTTGAATATACGATGTAAGTTGCTGTGTGGAATTCATATGCCTTGTAGTTGCCTGAGTCTTTAACCTCGTTTATAGTAATAGAATCTTTTCCTTGTAGGTGCAGATGATTTACTGGCTAATTACAACCAGCCTCATTGAGGAGAATGGCGAAGAAAGGCAGGCCCAGTACACGAAGGCAATCACCGACGTAGTCCGGCGATTTTCAGGAACTCCTATAAAGATTATCATCATAGAAAACACAGGTAGAACCGAATCTTTCCTTGACACCCTAGGTGCTGAAGTATTCTATACAACGAATAACTCTATTCCTGCAAAGAACTATGGGATTAAGGAAATACGCGATGTGCTTGATTGCATAGATGCATATGGAATAAAGGAGGAAGACCATATCGTCAAAATGACTGGGCGATATTTTCTCTCTGACCACTGTCCATTTATCAATGAGATACTCCGTCTACACCATACACCTTCAGATGTAGTCATTAAATATGGATGGTGGGAACCCTCTCCACGAACACCGCATGCCAACTGTATAACTGGACTCATATGTATGAGGGCAAAATATATAAAACAAATACGAATTCCTGATCTATCTGATACGACAACCTGCCTTGAACACCGTTGGGCTGAGGCCACTCTTACTATACCCCAGGAGAATGTCTGCTGTTTGACTACACTTGGTATCTATATAAATCCCGCATGTTATAAGAATAATGTATATTTTGAAATTTAAAGAATTGCATAGTTTATATAGGATGAAAGATTCAGTTCTTATTATCTTTCGAGGAGGATGTTCACGAGTGAATAATCCTACACTTATATGTAAAAATGTAGAGATGCAAGTACTTGGACCTCTCCGTTCGATTGTTGATGTAGATATTATATTTTCTACAACCAGCAAGGGGGATCCGAAAATAGATACATTTAGTGATATTCTACACCCAATACATATCTTTTATACATCACCTGGTCAAATTGTAAATTTCCAAGAAACACTACGTAATGTCCAGAATATCTATTCTAAGTATAAGCAAATTATATTCTTACGATTTGAATTGCTATATAAGGTATCCTTCGATACTCTAACCATTTTAGATACACATGGGCTGCGATTGCCATATAAAGAAGATAGTCAAGAACTATTTGAATCACACAAATACTATGGAGATTGTATTATAATCATATCAGGTGACCACTTTGCCAATGTGTCAAAGGCGTTGCTTGATGCTGACTTCCATACAATCTCTACGGGGAAGGGCCATGATATTTTACATAAAATAGTCACTGTAGTTCTTGCAAGCTTTCCAGATACACCTATATCGTGTATTATTGATGGATTCTTTCAGTCAAACACGCATTATTGTGGAAATAGTATAAAGTTAAATCCAATATATATTATGATACACTACCCATATTGCGGCGATAAACAATACTTTCTTGATAGTAATTATTATATATAATCGCGTAAATACTATGGTATAGTACTATTATATAGTCATAGATGCTCTCTGGGGAACGAATCCAAGAGATTTGCGATGTCTACTGTGGTCTGGAAGAGGATTTTGACTATAATCCTCGTATACGCTCAGAGCCCAATAAACACGTGCATCTCAACAGGGTCGTCTCATCCTGGAATAATCCCCATAAGATTTTCTGTTATACGCATCGGCTTGATCAATTTATACAGATTCTTCCTTTGCTAGAGAATGAATTTATCTTAGTTAGCCATAACTCCGATACTAATGTAACAGATACCTACCTCCCCCTGTTACAGCATCCTACACTTCTCTTCTGGCATGCACAAAATGCCTTGATTTCCCACCCGAAGCTTGGCTGTATTCCCATTGGCTTAGCTAACTCTATGTGGCCCCATGGTGACCAGGAGGTTCTTGCACATGTTATTGCCAAGAAACATGAAAAGACAAACGGTGTCTTCTTTAATTTCTCGATACAAACGAATCCTCCAGAAAGAATGCCTTGTTATGAGGCATTAAAGGAGAAACTCGTTTGGCAAGCTTCTGTTGAATTTCAGGAGTATGTGGAGAATATGTCAACCTATAAATATGCCATTTGTCCGCCAGGAAATGGTGTAGACTGTCATCGCATATGGGAGTGCATATACTTAGGTGTTATACCTATTCTCCTACGATCTTCATTTACTGAATGGATAAACAGTAAATTTCCGTCAGTACTTTTAAATACATGGGAGGAGTATAGCGAGGAATCCCTCACACAAATGTATAAATCACCTATATATGAAATATCCTTTGAAGAACTAAAAGAATGCATAGAACAAGGGAGGAACTTTTAGTAACGAAAGAGAATACTAGTTATACATTATAGTAAGAATACTAGTATTCTCTCTAAATGAAATAGGTCTAAAGGTTTATATACATACTAAATACTAGTATATGCAATCCTACTTCACAAGTATATATGAACATTCAACGTGGGGCGATAACAAGAATAGAGAATATAAGGGTAGCAGTGGGGGTGGGAGTGATATAGACTTTAATAAGGATACATATGTTCCTTTTTTGAAGAATTTCATTCTTAGCCATAATATTAAGAGTGTAGTTGATATAGGATGTGGAGATTTTAAATGTGGACCACTGATATATGATAGTTTAGATATTACATATACTGGGTATGACGCATACAAAATGGTAGTAGACTATAACTCAAAACAACATAGTTTGCCAAAGTATCGGTTTGAATGTTTGGATATCTATACTAACAAAGAAAGCATTGCCAGAGGAGATTTATGTATATTGAAGGATGTGCTCCAGCATTGGAAAGTCGATGAAATTTATACATTTTTAGATTATATCGTTGCACATAAGATATTTAAGTATATTCTTATATGCAATTGTTGTAACCAAACACAAGATAATCCTAATAATGACGATAGGTCTACTCCATTATCCATTAGTTTTTTTCCATTGAAAAAGTATACTCCAGTAAAGTTATTCAATTATAATACGAAAGAAGTTTCGGTTATAGTTACTAATCCAGAGTAAATAATCACTTCCTCATATAATGATGATATGAAATATAGTCGAGGTCAGAACCGAGGTCTAAGGTTTCCACATTTGCCCACCGTAGGGGGCGAATCTGAATACACTCTCGGTGAAAGGTCAGCATGTAGTTGAAGTACAGTTCATATTCAGATGCACCAGATGGATAGTACTCCTCCGAATTCACCTTTGACATGAAGGTATGCCAAAAGGGCATCTGACTGCGTGATTCAACTGCAGCCATTATCTCCTTCACGTATTTCTGTTCAAAGATCATGTGGTGGCAAATACCCGACATGGGTAATACCCTCTTTAGTCCAGGGAGTAGACGCTCCATATGGTTAAAATAAGGGTACCAATGCTCTACGCCATTTGCGTAGAGACAGATGTTATCTTTACTGAACTCAGTAGGCTTCAGGAAAAAGGTATCGCTATCAATAACTAGCCAGCGTTCCAGGATGCCAGGTAGAACTGACCCTGCATAGAGCTTGAGGAGTTGTTGAAAGTACCAGCCATTCCGGAAAGATTTGTCACTATGTGCATAGGTGTGCAGTACCTTCAAATCAAAGGGGAACTTGGCCTCGTCGAAAAAGATAAGGGTCGGGTCTTTTATGATCACAGATGCCGCCGCAATTACATATATATTTCTGTAGCCTATGCAATTGCGTTTCGTATACTCAATCTGCTGTTCAAACACCTCAAGGTCATTCGGCCCTACCGGAATTACTATGTCGTACATCTCTGTCGTGGGCACAAGTATAACTTATACATATTGCCGCAGATATATACTCTGGCACAGAGTAGTATGCAAGGTCAAGGCGGGGCGATGACAAATGCACTCAGACTACTAAAAGAGAAAAGGGCTGCAAAAAAACCGATTGTAGTGAAGAATCCACTGTGTACGATTAAGAATCAAGTACTTAGCCCTCGAGCATATGGTTCATTCGATACAATTATGAAGTATCTATCAAATGCTGGGCCAGCTGCAAATGCTATGCTCGCAGAAAGGGATGAGCATGGTAATACTGTCCTAATGGTTGCTATAGCAACTGCCGATCTTCAAACAGTTACATATCTTGTTGAAAAAAAGAATGCACCTATAAATGCTAAAAATAATCTGGGAGTGACTGCACTCATGATTGCGTGTATGCAAGGAAGGGGGGATGTACTAGATGTATTACTTCCACATATGACATCCGAAGATATAAATGTTGCAACTCCCGAAGATGGTATAACTGCGCTTATGTTTGCGTGTGAGGAGGGGACACTAGAGAATGTAAAAAAACTTGTTAAAGCAGGTGCAGACGTCAATATAAAACAAACAGATGAAGGTGGGGGAACGGCAATTAATGTTGCACGCACGGGTGAGATCATAACATACTTACAGACGATAAGGGGCCCACAAGGCGGAAGACGGACTCGCCTTAAGAAACGGAATACCTCCGCACGACGGGCCTCGTCGACGAGGAGGAGAGGAAGGAGACGCATTTAGAATATCCTAGGGCTATACACTGGGCTACGTCATCAGGAGAAGAGTTAAGAAACTTTGTAACATCGACGGGGATATGCAGCATATGGTCAGCGTATCGTTTGAGGATGTATACATTCCTCTGACTGTAAAATGACTTGATGGCGTATCTGAAGATGCTGGTTATGTCTTCTGCTTCTCCTTGTGGTTCTGCCGAAGAAGAAAATACATCAAAGAATACCGACAAGGTCTGTCGTTTCTCTTCCTCACTGAGGAAGACAAAGGGCATATTGTGAATGAGGGCGGCATCGTAGTAGAGGGCATCTGTAAAAGGGTCCTTCATCGGTGCGAAGACGACAGGTAGACACATCGACGCACGCACGGCGAAGAGGATGCTATGGTTCGGTGTCTTCTCTTTACTAAACTCTTGTATCTGGCTGGTCTGTAGGTGGGTAGCGTAGCAGCGAAAGAAGAGAGGTGAGTCCAGCTGAGAGAAGGTCAGCGTAGCAGGGAGACCCTTTGCTTCCAGTAGGCTTGTCAAGAAGGAGTCTAGCTTATGTCCCGAGTTTATGCATAATGTCTCGTAAAAGAGAAGTGCTGATTCCGATTCAACCGATGTGAACATCGTCAGATCGATACTCTGTAAAAGGCGTTCTATCTGCTCGATCGTGTAGCCAAGGATAAAGATAAGACCAACGAGAGCCCCCGCACTGATTCCAACAACGCCTTTGATGTACTTTAGAAGATGTTTGTCTCTGAGTGCCTTGAGAACTCCGAGATGGGCTATGCAGAGATGCCCGCCTCCACAGAGAGACAGGATACGCGAGGGAACACGAACATTAAAAAGATTTCTGTCGTTAGATGTCTTCACGGAAAGACGTGGTCCAGGTTCCGAAGCTGGAGATGAAGCAACTATACGATCAGAGGAAACGGCGGGACCATGCCCGCCTTCGGTCGTACAATACGCTTCTTGAGCAGATTTATCATAGGATTTACTCAACATCCCAGCTACCCGGGACAACATCTTCTATTTTATATTCTATCCCCCCCTTCCTTCTAGGCCTGCCAAAGATAGACATGGAGGACTGTGTAGTGTACATCGTCTTCCAGCTCAGGACGGCAGGGTTCGAGGTGAAGTTCACGTGGCCAAATCTTCTCTACATCTCGTGGAAGCACCATGAGGCGGCTTACTTAGAATCACAGAACCCCATCGTGCAGGCCATGATGAAGGAGTCAAAGGTTGCACCCGTGTTCGCACCGGCTCCGCCGCAACCTCTCCCACCAACAAAGGGCGGGTCGCAGAAGAAGAAGGGACTACCAGGGCCTATGCAGATGCAGATGCCAATGGGAGTACCCAAGTCAACTGTGACATTCAATGATATTCATTTAATTACGTCGATGCCCCTCAACGCTGGTGCCACCTTCGGATCTCCCCCTAAGAGGGAAACATCCGAGTATGTCCCGCCCGACTCATTTATTCAGACTATGGAGCGACCTGTACGTGTGCTGCCGTCGGGGCAGATTATACATACACAAGGCCAAGGCCAGGGCATAAACCAACCCTTCAATCGCACTCCGTCATATGGTCAACGGGCTCTGAACCAGGGACAGGCTCAGAAGAACTCGGTTCTATCTGAGCTGTGGTCTTCGTAGAAGACCAAAGGGTCTTCGAATGCATCAACCGGTGTAACCTCTCCGCCTTCACCTTACCAAAGGATTGTTTCCCCACCTTGACCGCTGCGAGAGCAGTAGCGGAAGCAGCAAAGACTCCATCAAGTGAGCCAAAGGCCTTGAGTAGTTCCTGGGCGATGCCCACACTTACACCACGACAACAGGCGAGCACCGACGTCGCAAAGACGAGTGGGTCATCCGTATTTGCCTGTCGGCTAGAACCCCGAGTCTCCACGTACGTCATTGTGGCCGGCTGTTCGAAGGTCGTCTTATCCGCCGTCCACTGCTCTTCCAGTAAGGAACACAGAGCAGCAGTCTCCTGAACCGAACCAGTCCTCAGCACAGGGATATGGTACCGTATACAGAGGCGTGTAACATGTTTCTGGATGGCCGTCGTCGGCATCCTATTGCCCCTCAAGACTCCTTCAATGATATAGACAAGGGACGCACCCTTTTCTGTAGCAGCAGCCATGCACCGACTCCTCTGTTCTCTGTAGCGTCCATCCAAGATACTGGACTCCAGATCCGCCACCGACTTTCGTTCAATAATAAGGCCCTTCTCATCGCCGATCCAAATATCTCCTACGGGCAGTGTCTGTACAGTCGCCATAGGAAGAAGCTCGATTAACTTATGTTCTCTCGAGTCAAGAATCATCCCCTGCGTTACATCTTGCCCCCTATTTAGACCCGAATAAAGGAGAATGTCTATCGAGTCTGTCATAGATTCGCTGACGGCCAGCGAGGGAATTCATACACGAGAGGCCTTTCTCCATCGATGTCGTATGGAAATCGAGCCCTTTGTGTATTCCTATTTGAAGGATACCTATGGAGCTGCACTGTCAAGACACTGGTCCACCTGTACTATTCCACGAGAGTCGACCAAGGGGATTCTCATTGTTGAGAGGCGGTGTCATCCGAATCTGGAGTTTACCATTCAGAACGCAGTCTACTTTGCTCCTGGGTACTCACTCCATATTGTATGCAGTGAGGCGAATAAAGCCTTTGTGGAAGAGATATGTGGCACTCAGCTCGCCTCTGTACATATTCATGCAGCATATAAGGACATCGGAACACCCGAGTCTGGGAAGAAAGAGTACAATGCTCTGTTAAAGAACTACGGATTCTGGTCCTTCTTTTCCGAGGAGTGGCTGCTCTGCATGGAAACAGACTCATATCTCATGAAAGAAATTCCCGAAGAGATTTATAAGTATACCTATGTAGCATCCAAGTGGCCATGGATTCCTGGCCAGGCGGGAGGCGGTGGAATATCTCACAGGAAGAAGTCATTCATGTTAGAGATTTGTTCAACGTCCCTGGATGCAGAGATGCAAGATTGCTTCGCCTCTGAGGGACTTCTTTCCCTTGGTTACCCAGTAATGGAAGGAGATCTCTTTGGAGAAACGTCATTCGACTCAACCACTATAGGAACTCATCAGTGGTGGACATTCTCGTGCAGTAGTGAAAACCTGAAGCAGTATTTATCACTCTTGCTTACGTTGCACATAGATAAAACTTGACGCAGCTGTTCTGCCACAAGGAAGTCCCCATGAGTATTCTAGAGGACGCAAAGAAACAGGAGTTTTATAACCTGATCCACGACTGGCTTACCTCGAAGCCCAGTAAGCATGTGATTGATACCTTCAACCTTCATCACGGCCGTCAGGTGAAACATGCCCATGCACTCACCAAGGGCTTCCTCACGATGTTCTATGCATTCACAGTCGTGAGCGATTTCACTCTTCTACACAATGTGGTGATGCGTCGAGTCAGCACGCCCTTGGAAGACTTACACTCAGGAATGTCCATGTACGAAGAAGATGTGAATCAGTGCGAGGAACGCAGTGATTCAGAGTCTTACTATCATGAACTTACGCATCACGAGACGTGCCATGGTCTCTATGAAGTGGAAGCCTTGCTAGAGGATAATGTAATCTGTGCATATCCTGCAGCGTGGATTGGGTATGTATATAAGACGCTGTGGCCCTTCCTCTCCGTGGGCGGTGAACTTCCCCCTGGAGTCCATACGTGGGCGAATGGAAAGAGAACTGTACGCCTTAAGCGACGGGTTCCTCTCATCAGTCAGCCGGCTGAGCCCGCCGTGGGCGAGCAAAGGGTTGACGAGTTATACTCGTGAACGGTTCTTCCTGGTCTTGGACTTGGACTTGGACTTGGACTTGGACTTGGACTTGGACTTCCTGGACTTGGACTTGGACTTGGACTTGGACTTGGACTTGGATCTCGTGCGACGGCCGCCTTTGGGATAAACTTTATTGTATGGGTCAGTTAAATCTAATCCATTATTTTTTAAGTACATAACCCACCTATCATATAATTCTTGATCCCTATTTCTCATATCTCTTGTTATTTTCTCACCTATAAGAATCCCCTCTTTGCCATCAAACTCTAGAATTACACACCTGTATTGAGTATTATCAGAGATTCGTGTTATCCAGCCAAAGGTAAACTTTGCGGCAGGATTAGTTTTCATTGTAACTTTAGGAAGGTCGCTATCCAATACGAGGGTTGAATATCCTTGTAAGTCTTCTAATGGTTTTACACTGTCTAACCCTAGTCCAGCAATACTATATATACTATACGGTTCAGGTCCATATAGATATGTTCCATGCTCATATGCCATTCTACACTATTCTAAGATTTAGTACCAATTCTGCATCGGCTGATTCGGTGCAAAGGAACGCTCAAGGCCAGGAGTGAATCTCGTGTAATCCCACTTGCCATCTCTCGTGGAATCTCCAGGAGTGAAAAAGGGGTCTAAGTCTGGTTCAGAGGTGTAGACCACAGGGGCTTCAATCGTGTTTTCACCCGAAGCCTTGACCGCACCATCGCTCGCCTCAGCGTCAGGCTCATAGTTGATCGGCGAAGCCTTGTTCCTCACACCAGTAATAATGAAGACATTTGAATCAGTTGTCGACGGCTTCATGTCAGCAATAAGACCCTTAACGGAGTAAATCTTATCGATAATCTCCTTCGCATCAGCCGCATCGTAGGTGGTAAGTTCCTGGGGCTTCTTCGGTACATAGGTGGCCAGAACTTCCTTCTCCGTGACCGGAGGGAGAGTGTTAAATCCTTCCATCGTTGCATAGGGGTTTCGTCCTGTCTGGGGAGGTCTATTCGCCTTCTCATTCACAAAGTCTGCAAAGCCCTGCTCGAAGACAGCAGAGCTAGGAGGGTGGGTCGACCAATCCATAGGATAGGCCGACATGAGAAGATCCCGATTTGCCTTTGTTATACCCTTTGCACCCTCGTTCTGAAAGACAAGGGTGTGTTCATAGTCATCAATATCGTTTATCGGGGCGATCGTGAACGGGGGACTCACTGTTGTTTCCTGGGGCTGAGCCGGCGCTGACGGCTGCTCCTCAAACGATTCGGGTTTTGGTACAGGGGGAACATTACATTGTACAAGGATGAATCCACAGACTAGTACAATTACTAAGACACCTAGATAGGCCCTCATCTAGTCATTACAAGGGTTTTAGGAAGGAACATGTTGCCAAGACTTTCCAAGGATAAACCAGACAAACGACAGAATAGCTAACAGTGAGAGAAAGACTGACATACTCCTCGTCTGCAAGGCGACGAGGGCTAATCCGAGAATTGCCGTAATGTAGACAATAAATAACATGAAGGAGTGGTTTGTCAGAGCCTGCTGGGCAGTAGGATTAGTCACAGCCTGCGTTCCATTCGAGTAGTACATAGCAAAGGCCACGAGTACGAGTGCTACTGTTGCATAGCCTGTAAAAGGGGCAGAATTCATCTCTTCTACTAGTAGATGCCGAAAGCAAACGCAAAGGCTCAGTCTCTTCATATAAAGTCAAAGTCGATGACAAAGAGTCTCGATACCGTCTTATCTAATGGCTGCGGAACCGTACTCGTTGTTCTCGCCAGTTGGTGCGGAGCCTGTAAGAGAGCAATGCCCATGTGGTTGAAGCAGTTAAAGAAGAAGAATGAGAAGAACGTCGTCTTGCTTGACAATGAGCTCCTCCCGAATACCAGTCTGAACGGTTCGCTCAACATCACCCATTTTCCGAGCACGTTTGAAATCCCTGCGGGAGGATCGCCGACCCTCCTTGAGAACCCGCAAAACCTGGAGAGCATGGATAAGTTAGTGAATTCATCTGAGGCCTCAGCCAAGGCTCCCCCTCCGACGGTAATCACTGCATCCGAGTTTGTCAGTAAGAATAACAGTCCCAACTCATTTGAATCACTGAGTACAGAAGAGTCCGAGTCGAAAGAATCTTTCCCGAATACCTTATCGAATTTCATAACCCCCAAGGGCTTTACTCCGTCGATGGGCACTGTGAAAAAGGGGGGACGTCGTTCCAGGAGAAACCGTCGTCAGAGAATAATGACTAGACGTAGACGCTAGAAAAATTGATGAATTACGCAGGAGACTAGAACAGTCCACACAACTGAATGTACATCCATATCTTTGATGCACATTCGGAGGACGTCTATTGTCGTCCTGGGGACTCAGGTCCCGAGAACTCCTATTGTCGTCCTGGGGACTCAGGTCCCGAGGACGCCTACACAGGTGGCTCCAAGCATTATCGAATCAAACTGTTCGGAGCGACGGCCGAAGGCAATCAGGTCCAAGTCGACGTCACCGGATTCCGTCCCTTCCTCTACGTCTCCATGCCCGAGGCAACGGAAGCCTGGAAGAAGGCAATCGTCAGTGAGATCGGTCGCAAAGCCAAGGACCTCGATACTATGGAAGCGAAAGTCGTGAAGCGAGGGCTCCTCTACGGCTACACCGGTGGTAAACAGTTCCCCTTCCTCGAGCTGTCCGTCGGAAGCATGTCTGCCTTCTACACCCTCAAGAAAGCCCTTCTTACCGACACCCAGACTCCCAAGCTCACTGTACACGGCCATGTCGTGCAGGTCTTCGAGGGTAATATTGATCCCATGCTCCGTTTCTTCCACATGCGGAACATCAACCCCTGTGGCTGGATTTCTATCGAGGATCTCGAGTCAGATGACGACGATATTGCTATCGAGTGCGACTGGAAGGACATTGAGCCGTGCCCAGAGCCTCCCGCCCCGGTCGCTCCCTTTCGCCAAGTGATTTGGGATATAGAGTGCGACTCCTTCGATGGTAGCTTCCCTGTGGCCAAGCAAGGGTATCGCAGGGTGGCGAAACAGTTGTGGGACGTCTGTGGGGATGCATCCGAGGTGGGTCCTATGCTTACTGAGGCGTTCAGCAATAGTATGACGAAGACCGAGGGGCTGGTGAAGATTCCTCCCTTCAAGAAGCCCTTGACAAAGGTCCCCGCAATTCCTGCGACCTTTATCGAAGCCTGTAAAAGGGTTTGGCTGAAGCGGGACAGCCCTTCCATGAAGGTCAAGGAAGAGTGTGTTCAGGCACTTACCACCGCACTCGACTCGGCCTTTACTCCTCTGTGCGGTGACCCAATTATCCAGATCGGCTCAGTGTTCATCGACGGGCCTTCCGTCGAGCGGCACATCTTTGTCCTAGGTACCTGTGACGATATTGATGGGGTGAAGGTGCATTCGTACAAGGAAGAGAAGGACCTGTTGATGGGGTGGATTGAGTGGCTGATTGAGTATCGGGTGGATATCTTCGTCGGTTACAACACAAGCAGTTTTGATGAGCGATATGTGTGGGAACGCTTGGAGGAACTCGACCTCAGTAACGAGGCTCCAGTTCAGCAACTCTCTCGTCTCTGTGAGCTCACGGAGGACGGAGACCCTGTACGGACGTGCGTGAAGCTCGAGGAGAAGCGTCTGGCTTCCTCTGCACTCGGTGATAACACCCTGTACCTGTGGACTACTCCAGGGCGTCTGCGTATTGACTTGCTCGGCCACATTCGTCGCAAGGCCCAGCTCCCCTCGTACAAGCTGGATGCTGTGTGTGCTGTGTATCTGAGTGGTGTGCTAGATGGGATTGAGGGGCTCGGCGACGGGAAGTGGCTCCTGAAGACCAGTCAAAGGAAGGATGCGAGGGTGGGGCGTGCCATCCAGATTCTCGATGGACTGGGAGAGGACCTGACGGACAAACTGGTTATCAGCGAGGTGAATGAGCGTGGGCTGGTCGTGAGCTCAGAGGAGGACTTGTCCGTCCTGGGGGAGGCGGAACGGTGGGCGGTGGTGAAGGATGACGTCAGTCCCCAGGACATCTTTCGGCTGCAAAAGGGGACGTCTGCTGACCGAGCGACTGTGGCTGCCTACTGTGTTCAGGATTGCGACCTGACCTACGAGCTGTACAAGAAGCTCGAGGTGTTCAATGAGACCATGTCGATGGCAAACGTTTGCTCGGTGCCTGTGTCCTACATCTTCACACGAGGCCAGGGCATCAAGATCGAGTCGCTCATCTTCAAGGAGTGCAGGCAGCTCGGGCAGCTCATCAAGGTACTGGAGGTGCCGCCTCGTGCCCCTCGGGATGATGACGACTACGAAGCCTTTGCTGAGAAGTTCGCCGGTCAGCATTCCTCATGTGTGGCGAAGTACATGAACGACAACATGCCGTATTTCACCGAGAAGAGGAACTACAAGAAGAAGTTTGCGATTGAAAAGCTCATCCAGGTCAAGATCCACGAGGAGATGCCTGTCGAGAGCTATGAGGGTGCAGTGGTGCTCGTGCCCGAGCCCAACTTCTACAAGAGCCCTGTTGGAGTCTGTGATTTCGCCTCCCTGTATCCTAGTACCATCATTAGCGAGAACATCAGCTATGACATGCTGGTCTGGGTAAAGGACTTCGATACTGAGGGAAAGTTGCTGGTAGAGTCACATGGTGATACTTTAGCAGGTGCAGAGGCGAATGCCCTCAATACTAGCTGGACCGACATTGAGTTTGATATCCTCGGGGTGAAGCCAGGTGATACCAGGAAGGTTCCTGAGAAGATAAAGATTGGTACACGGGTCTGCAGATACGCCCAGCCACCTGAGAAGGGCTCTCTCCCCAAGATTGTGGCGAAGCTCCTGGCCGCCCGAAAGGCCAAGCGTCTAGAGATTACAAAGACATCTGACCCGTTCAAGAAGGCCCTCCTTGATGCAGAGCAGAATGCCTACAAGATCACGGCCAACTCGCTTTACGGTCAGCTCGGCTCGCCGACCTTCAAGATTCGTCTCCAGAATCTGGCAGCCTCTGTTACAGCATATGGCAGGAAGCAGATCATGTTCAGCAAGGCGGCGATTGAGCAGTTCTATGGGCCAGCGGCAGGCGATCCTCGGTGTTCAGCCGTCACAGTGTATGGAGATACAGATTCTATCTTCGTGAACTTCAATCCTCGAGGGCCCGATGGTCAACCGTTAAAGGGACGTGATGCAGTGGTGGCGACGATGGAGCTGACCGAGGAGGCAGGGAAGTTCATCACGGGCACGCTGAAGGAGCCGCATGACTTTGAGTTCGATAAGGTCATCTATCCGTTCATCATCTTCAGCAAGAAACGGTACACAGGGATGTTCTATGAGGAGTCGCCTGATTCCTGTAAGGAGAAGTCAATGGGAATTGTGCTCAAGCGTCGAGACAATGCACCCATCCTCAAGCAGATTTACGGTGCGGCTGTGCAGGAACTTCTCCTGAGGCAGGATGTGGCAGCAGCGGCGAGAGTGGTAAAGGAGGGGGTGCGTTCCCTGGTGGAGGGAAAGGTCAAGATATCCATGTTGACCATTACGAAGTCACTTCGCTCAGAGTACAAAACTACCCCGCCGGCTCACAAGATTCTAGCCGACCGAATGGCTGTGCGTGACCCTGGCAATGCACCGGCGAGCGGAGAGCGTCTGGGATACGTATACATCAAACCGCAGGCTGGGCAAAAGGCGAGTGACCTGCAGGGCGAGAGAGTAGAGACACCTGCCTTTATCCGTGAGAAGGGGCTGGAGCCTGATTACGAGTACTACATTCTCCACCAGCTCATGAACCCTCTAGCACAGCTCTTCGGCATCTTTGTGGACGAGATTCCTGGATATCAGAAACCTGCATCATGGGAGGATGACGTGGCTGCCCAGAAAGAGAGGATTGCCGCCGACCTCCTATTCCGTGAGGGACTGGGGATGTGTAAGCAGTCGGCGAAGAAGGCGTTCATCAGCAAGTTCTTCACTCCTCGTGCGACTCCTTCCCTGACCAAGTCACTGGCTAACGTGGAAGTCCAGGGCGACCCTAGCCTGTCGAGCGAGCTCTCAAAGTACGGCTCGGCGGTGAGTAAGAAGTCGCTTTTGAAAGAGTCATCACTCTTTGCGGACCAGGCAGCAGTTAGTCGTGCATCTAAGAAGAAGAAGGCATGCAAGGAGGCGGACAAACCCTTGCCAGTAAGCCCACCCTCAGCAGGGCAGAGTCAATCGACTCCTATCAAGCCAAGTGTGCCGCAAGCGACGTGAATGCCCGAGCGAGGGCTCGTTGCACGTACCTCCCCTGGAACGAGGATCAGTTTTCATCCTACGCACGCCCTGGTGAAACAATTGTAACACTGAACCCCTCTGCCGATGGTGGAATGCCTCACACACGCCCTCCTTCTACGATATGTTTACCGGCACATTTTCCCATATCAATGCTGGAAAGCACGCTCAAGCACGAGAGAATTCATCTCGATCAGAGAAAACGTTACCCCGCTTGGGTTGCTGCTCTCGCTCAAGAAGGCTGGACCCCTGTTGCAGAAGAAGAGATTCCTGACGAGTATCGCCGCCGTTGCCGTCTCAACCCAGATACCTGCTGGACCCCTTTCTGGAGCTGGAAGGGACGCTATGTCCCCCTTCCTTTTTACATCAGAGAAGACAAGCCCGAATTAAGAGAAATTTCAGTAAGATGGTATGACCTGGAGGAGCAGATCCTCGGGTCTGTTGTCCCTGCCAGCCTTGTGAAACGGTACGGTAGCTTGCAAAGCCATTCTCTTGAACACCCCTTTGAACTCATGGCGTATGGGATGGAGAAAGATTAGGAGAACACAGAGAAGTATGGGTGATGACGAGCTATACGATGCCTTCAAAGCATATTTTCCTGTAACCCTTATTACTGGAGCGTGCTCACTATATCTTGAGTATGGTAAGACACCCATACTTCATCTCTTGACAGGAGCATCTTTTACTTGGCTCTGGGCATATTGGATTCATCGTCTGCATCATAACATACCAAGCTCTGGGATATTTTTCTATATAAATCCCCACATCTCACTACATCATTCCCATACTAAGAGCCTCCCCAGATGGCTAGAACTTTTGATAGAGACTGTCCATAATATAGTCTGGTTCTTTTTCTTATATATTCTTCAAGAGATCACACAGATCCATATTGTCCCATCGTCGATCATACTCCTCTCAATGTTAGTATATTCATCCGTCCATGTAATAAATTACAGCATGTTTGGCTCAGAAAAACATAGGAGACAACATGAGATACCTGATAGTAATTACGGACCAGATTTCCTAGATCACATCTTTGGTACAAATTCAGATGCTGAATTCGAAGATATGGCTCATTTTATTCCAAATTCTATCCTTTCGACACTACTAATCAAGACTCTCTGGACTATATAGATGGACAGCCCGTCCCTGGACGGTTTAGGAATTGCATGGAAAGGATCTCCCCGCCTTTGGGGGGAGATCCCTCGCCACCTCTTACCCACCTGTTGTGCAAAAGGGATTGTACGGGGCCCAGAGGGAAATGTTCTCTTTACCCTAAGGCCAAAACAGGAAATAGCAAGGGGATCCTATGGTCAGATTGATGCCTTCTATAAGAAGGGGGAAAAAGAGACTGTGGTTGCCGTGAAACGTCCTCGCGGTTCAGGAAACTTTCTGACCGAGGCCCTCGTCCAGTGGTACCTGGGGAAGCGTCTTTCTTCTTATGGAATATCTCCATGTATCCCAATTGTCCACGATATTTTTGTATATAAACCCGATAATACTATTTGGTTCACTATGGATATCTTCAAACCCCTTCTCTTTTCACAGTGGTGTGTACGAGTGCTCCCCTCTCAGCCCGAATTGTTCCCCCAAATCATGGTACAGCTCTCCATAATTCTGGAGGTATTTCAACAGGATGCACTCCTCGACCACCGAGATTTGAAAGTAAATAATATGCTTATTGTGGAAGAGGAAACAAAGATGCCTATCACATGGGAGTCAAAAGAAACGACGATCACCTTTCCTTTTCGAATAATAATATTAGATTTTGGTTTCGCATGTATAAATAATACTGTTGATGTGAAGGACGGGCTTCCTAAACTAGACGTGTGCCCTAAAGAAGGGAGGGACATGTTTCAACTCCTCGTCTCACTGTGGAATATTCCTACCCTCCGTCGCTGTCTGGAACCGACGTGGGGAGATTGGATACGAAAGGCTATACGTTCAGCCAAAGGGGATAGTGCCGCATATGTACGTCTAGCCGAGGGAATACACCCTATCAATTGGATGTATAGTGTTACACAGGAACTCGGGTTCACTGCACCTGCTTGTTCTTCCACATTTATCTTATCTGAGTGCATGAAAAAGATTTAGAATGTGAAAAAGAGTTACGAACTTACTCGTCTAGTTCAAGAAATCTCTTTGACGATATGTAAGAGATGATTGAAGGTATCTTCAGCCTAACCTTCCCTCTAAGTTATCCCGTCTTGCTGTTTAGTTTAACTCTAGTCTTTTGTCTTACCCTCCTCTTTATAGGAACACTATCCTCTTTTTTCTTCCTCATCCTTGTCCAATGTGGTATCTTGAGGTTAAAGCCCATAGCTGACCTCTTACATGCCATATGTATTCACTTATGGCCTGACTTACCTGGGAGAGTGAAAAAACATTTACAGGAAAGTTTTCCCGTGGTTGTCAAAGGCACTCTTCCTAGCAAAGGAATTTACCTCTTTCATCCTCATGGACTCTTATCTATGGCCCATATGACAAATATTGGCCAGAAAGCCTTTTCAAACTGGCCTGTTAAAGCAATACGAGGAACGAATTTGAACTCTCTATGGTATTCCTTTGGTATACGCGAGATGTCAGAGGGAGTGTTTGTCCCTGTTCTGTATCCAGAGATGAAGAAGGTTCTTGATGAGGGACTTTCTCTTGCTGTATCTCTCGGCGGTGTGGAAGAGATGAAATACCTCTTCAAAGGAAAAATACGAGTGAAACTGAAGACACGAAAGGGAGTCTTTCGTCTTGCAATCAAGACTGGAACGCCTCTCGTACCTGTTCTTGCCTACGGTGAAAATGAGTTATGTGATAATTACGGGAACTGGGAAGGGTTTGATTGGATAAATCGTCTCCTTCGCCCTATTCCTGCCCATCTCATCATTCCCTCATGGGGATTGTACGAAAAATTCTTGTCTATTCACCGTAAACCCTTTGACGTCCCTGTGGTAAGTGTTATAGGAGAGCCTGTGGCAGTGGGCCCTGCCCGTGAGCCCACAGAGGAAGATATACGAGTGGTGAGGAGTATCTATATAAAACGCTTACGAGAGTTTTATAGACAGACTCGTCCTGCGAACTACGCTGAGGAGCTTGAAGTTATTTGATAGGGCCTTAGCGTCGTGACCTCCACGTCGCCTGGCAGAGGTAGCACATGTAGATGTACCTGAGATTTTCTGTATCATACTTGATATAGACAATGTCAGACTCCTTGCCTTGGGTTGCACTCGGGCACTTGTCACTAATGCACTTCATGGTCCCATAGAGGTGAGGAAGACGCTTGTCCTTGAGAGTGAACTCATTGATCAGAGTGTAGCCCTCTGCTGAACGCTGCTCGATGTGCATCTCACTGACGAGCCCACCCTGGTCCTCGGTATCCTTGAAGCCGCAGTTCCTGCACATCCGCTGCAGAGTCTGAGTCTCGCCCTCAACCTGGAGGTAGAGATAGTTATCACACACTGTGCAAAAGCGGATGGCAGACTTCTTGGTGGCTGTCTTGTCTTCTGCTTCTGCTTCTGCTCCGCCAGGAGCGGAATCAGGCACACCAGCCGCCCGCACATTCACGGGAACCTGGGTCACCGTGTCACCGTTGCCCTCGTCGCCCGTCTCATAGTCGTTGGTTGTATTCTTCCAGTCAGGGAGTTGTGCACCACCCTGAGCACTGATTCTCGTCTTCTTGGGCTTCTTCTGTGTCTGCTTCTTCGCCGCCAGAGCCGAAGCAAGAGAAGCAGAGGGGGAAGACATCTCTTCTGTAGTCCGAAGATTTCGTTTAAGGTCCTCCCTAATCTCTTCCAACCAGGTCCAATGTACCCTTTGCCCGCCGCCGTGGGCGAGCCAGAGTTCCGCATCCCCCGTAAGAAGAAGAATCTCCTTTGCCACCGCATTCTGAGTAAACTTCTCGTGCAGGATCTCCTTTAACACAGTCTCGTTCGGCACAGGGCTCGCCTTGGGTATCTCTCCTTGAGAATACGCAAGGAAGACAGCAGGATTCTTCGTCTCAAGATGCCACGCCCTATAAGCGTGTTCCGCCGTCTTCCACGTAAGACCCTTCCAGACGAAAGGAGTTTCTGCCGAAGAGGAAAGAATACGTCGCCAACCATCGTGGGACTTCAGCTCATCGTACTTTTTGGGGTCAGCCACCGACTCGCCCTTCCCCTTCCCGGGAGCAGGGGCGGATGCTGATGCTGAGTAGAATTGCAAGACGTCAGGCATTTTCTGAGGGACTTTCTATCATTGTGCGAAAATGGTTCAACTTTTGCCCCCGAAAAAGTTGATAAAAAAGGCCGACCCTATAGAATGTCCACAATGAGTTCACTGGACAAATACGAAAGTCACGGGCTCAAGAAGTTCATTGACGAACACCGATGTAAGAAGGGGGACGGGGGGTCCAAGGCATCGATGTGTCGTATCACCAAAGACTCTGCAGGAAGCTTCTACGTTCCTGATGAGGACTACGAGACATTCCTCGACCTGATGCACAACTACCTCTTCATCAAAAAGGGACGGCCAATCAACTTCGTTGAGCAGCCGGTTCTTGGTGCACCAAAGCCGGTTCTCGTCGACATGGACTTCAAGTTCGCCATTGATTCGAATCTGACGCACCAGTTCGATGAGACTCATACGAGGACCTTTGTTGGGCATCTGGTCGACGGCCTGAAGTACTTCTTCGAGCTGCCTGAGCGTCCTCTTCGCTTCTTCGTCTCGTCTCGACCCCAGGCCTACCAGGAGAACGGGAAGGTCAAGGACGGTATCCACATTCAGTGCCCTGACATCTGCATCCCGAATGAGAAGCAGGCTGTTCTTCGCAACTGGCTTCTTGAGCAAAAGGCAATTGAGCAGTCGTTTGAGGGCGTCGGGTACGTGAACGACGTGAAGGACATTTATGATGAGGCTCTGACACGGAAGCAGGGGTGGTTCTTCCACGGAGAGTCTAAGATGACGCAACCAGCATATAAGATTGATTCCGTATTCGTATACGATACGAGTACGGAAACGTTTAGTGAAGAGGATCCTGGCAGCTACACCGACAGGGAGCTGATGACGCTTCTAAGCATTCGCTACAAGCTTCAGCCAGACACACACCCTGTTCTTGCCGAGAAGGAGGCAGAGTACACCCGTCGTCTCACGGCAAAGCCGGCACCAGCTGCGTCGCCCGAGGCACCCCAGGCCCCCCAGGTGGCGACCCAGCTTCATGCTATCTACATCCCAGAGACGCACGACGAGGACGAGGTGATTATCTGTAAGAGGCTCGCCCTAGAGTGTCTGAGTGCCAAGCGTGCATCCGACTACAAGACATGGATGGAGACTGGCTGGTGTCTGTCAAACATCGACCAGAGCGAGGACATGTTCCAGACATGGGTTGAGTTCTCCAAGAAGTCTCCCAAGGCCGGCGAGACCGACTGGGCCAAGTTCAAGAGGTGGTGGGGAACAGGATTCAGCCGCAATACCACAGGTGCCAAGCTGACGATGAAGTCTCTGCACTATTGGGCGAGGGACGATTCGCCCGAGAAGTACAAGGAGATCATCGAGGATGATACCATCCGCTACGTACAGTTCCGTGTGAACGACACTCACCACCACTGTGCAAGGATTCTGCAGCGGATGTACAAGCAGAACTTCTGTGCGTCCATCGAGAACCGTAAGATTGCCTGGTACATCTTCGACGAGAAGATGCACACCTGGCGTCACATCAACCAGGGCATGGAGCTGCGAGAGAAGCTGAGTGTCGAGGTTGCCGGCCTGGTGATTTCTGCGAGGGAGCGTCTGAAGAAGAAGGGCCAGGACGAGAAGGCAGGGGGCAACCCTGAGGGGTGGTTCGATGAGTGGATTGCCTGCCCTGATGGCCAGCGGTTCAAGATGCTGACCAAGCTGGAGACCCACCTCTATTCCTCTGACTTCAAGAACTGTGTGATGAAGGAGGCGGCTGAGCTCTTCAGCGAGGAGGACTTCACGCAGCGTCTGAACCTGAACCAGTACCTCATTCCCTGCCAGAACGGTGTGATTGACCTACGCAATGAGGTGCAGGAGGCCGACGGGAGTGTCGCAAACAAGATCTCCTTCCGCCCTGGAAAGCCCGATGACTTCATGAGCTTCATGATGGGCAGGAATGTGGGTGACATGGGCAACAAGTCGTCAATCTATTACATGCCCTATGACCCCGAGCATCCGCTGCAGATTGAGCTGATGGACTTCCTCAAGAAAATCTTCACCAAGGACGACCTCCTGTGGTACGTGATTCGCCTCATGGCGAGTTGTCTCGAGGGGGCGAATCGGGAGCAGTGCTACTATACCTTCATTGGTGTTGGTGGTAACGGTAAGTCGAAGCTGGTGGATCTGATGAGGTTCACCTTTGGCGACTTCAGCTGTTCTCTGCAGGCGACGGCCCTGACGAGGAAGCGTCCTGACAGTGGGGCAGCTAACCCGGATATTGTGGCGATTAAGAACAAGCGGTTCATCTATCTCCAGGAGCCTGATGACAAGGAGCCGCTGAACACGTCTCGCATGAAGCAGTTCAGCGGTGAGGACGTGGTGGAGGCCCGTGGCCTGTTCGAGGACCAGCAGCGTTTCCGTATCACGGGTAAGCTGTTCATGATGTGCAACCGCTTCCCTCCCATCAACTCGATGGACAAGGGTACCTGGCGTCGTATTCGTGTGCTGACCTTTGGCAGTGAGTTCGTGGAGGACACGGACCCGAGGCTGAAGAAGGGGACGCCGAACATCTTCGCACGGGACAAGGACCTTGACAGGAAGCTGATGCGGTGGAGGGAGGCATGGCTGTCTCTTCTGGTGCACGTGTATGAGACTCAGTACATGGTGCGTGGGCTCGCACCTGTGCCTCAGTGTGTGCTGGACCACAGCAACAAGTACAAGGAGTCGTTTGACATGTACGGGAAGTTCAAGGCGGAGAGGATGATTGACTTCCGTGACCCCAGGCAGAAGCTGACTGAGTTTGGCGACGAGCAGGAGACTATCAAGGACATGACGAGGGCGTACACGAAGTGGAAGAAGGCAAACGAGGGGATCTTGAGTGGAACTAGTCTTTCCAAGCAAGAGCTTCAAAATCGTCTGGATGAGGACTTCGGTACACAGGAGGTGGGGGTGTATCGCCGTGTCAAGGTGTTTGACGACGACGAGGCAAAGGAGCAGTTTATTCAGGAGAGGTCAGAGACGGATGCAGGCCTCCCTTAAGCAACTCGAATCAAAATAGCCGTAATGGCTAAGGCAAGAACAATGCAGAGACCAAACACCTTCGCCGCTGTCATATAGTTCTGCCCATCCTCTAAGAAGGCAGCAATCGTTACCGCAATAGAAAAGATGGCAAACGAGACATAGAAAAATAGTAAGACAAACTCTTGCAGAGTCTGCCCTCGCTGTTTAGGACTTTTTTGGTAGTTCGACTGTTCCTCAACAAACTTTGCATCCAACGTCCTCGCCTTTGCGAGTGCGTCACTTGACATCTTCGCTTCACGCAGAACAGCAGGGTCCATTGTACCCTTCGCCGCATATCCTGTCTTAATTTTTCCTTGCAAGATGTCAAGGTTAGAAAGAATTCCCTGTAATTGTGCAACAAGAGCTTGGCCACTCATACTATATGTTTACACCATTTAAGAGGAGCATTGGCTATTCATCGTATTAGGATTCGCCGCAATGTATCTGCGATTCCAGTAGCGAGAGTCGCGGCTCATATTGGTATAAGACACACGATTCCAGAGAATACCAATCACTATAAGTAAGAGAGTACCTATCGTTCCATATACTGCAGTATCACTCAGGAGTCTCCCCTGTCGGAGATATAACAGAATAACAACGAAAGAAAAGTATACAAAGAGAATCTGTAAAAAGAAGAGGGAGTCTAACTTATTCTGTGCCTGCCACTCATTAATCTCTCCCTGCCGGGTGTAGGTATCCTTTGCATTGACATAGGCGTTCTGGGTAGTAACATTCTGGTCAATCAGCTGTTGGGAAATATCGGAAATAGTCGAATTTCTTCCAACCAGTCGCCCCGTATTAATCGCAGATGTCGAAGAGATCATCGAGGGGCTGAAGACATTCTTGAACTCGGCATTATTGTAATCTAGAATTTCTGCCTGTAACTGATTGGCTTGTGCGGCAGTACCCGTCTGACCTGCCAGTAAGGAAAAGTCATAACCTGCTGCCTGATATTCGATGGGCTGGGTAGGCATTCTATACTAAATTACTCCTTTATATTAAAGATAACACCTATAACAGCAATATTTAAGAAGGCATAAATACCCAGGAGTATGTTCGAGTACCTGTTCTTCTCACTGGTATATTCCATGATACCCTGACGAATCACAGAGTCATCCTTCGCCGCCTGCACATTGAGTGATTGATTCCTTAAGAGAGTCACCTTATTCTCAGCATCCGTATCGCTACCCATATTCCCCGCACCATTTAACGTCGCCTGAAAGTTTTGCACAGCCGTAGAATAATAATTCTGAATTGCCGTCAGCAGATTCCTCATGTCAGTCATACGAGAATTCACACGGGCCAGGGTGATGACAATTCCATCTAGGCGAGAGGCCTGGGCAGTAGATGTTATATCCGTAGTGCACGCCGTTCCCGAAGAATCCTTTAACATCGTTATGTTAGGAAGGCGGGAGGTCGGTGCATTGCTCGTGTATTCGGTAAAGTATTGCTGGAGCAGGGTGGTATACATAGTGTTGTAGTAGCAATACTCGTAGACAAAGAAGGAATAAAACATCTTATTCTTGTTTTCGTATTTGTCAATATTACTGTTTACAGACGACAGGTCAGCAGGATTCAGGTTAGATGTTGCTCTGATATTGTACAACGTCGTCAGAGATAATCCAGGAATACTCGTAGAACCAGTGAACTGCGTCGTGTTGTAAATATCGTTAGAGCTGCAGAGATCCTTTGCCGTAATTATCTGAGTAACAACCGAACTGAGGTCACGAAAGGAGCCAGACACGTAGAAATCATTGTTATAGGAACTTTCCTTGGGATAGCCAAGGTAGCCCCCAATAAGAGATGTCTTGCCACTTACGAGGCTGGGCGTTCCGCTGGAAAAATTCGCAGGGGTTGTAGCAAACCTGGTAAAGTCATTTAACGAATTTACGGTGGTCACGGGTGTAGCCGCTGCCATGCTAAACTCGACAAGTGTGGGTCCAGTTGTTACAATTTGACTGTAATCGGTAAAGGCAGTCGTATTGACTAAGCCGCATACAGTAGATGCATCCATCTCTTCTATGTATTCACACGAATTATTAGTTATGGCACATCACGTATAATATACGTGGAGTAGGTACCCAAGAACTATGCCAAAGGTGGCTGCTATGCCAATGTACGTTGATTGTCCAACAAACATGGTTGAGATGCCGGATAATATAGTCGTTTGAGGCATGATTAGCTGTATTTCAACACCCTGGGTTCGTAAGAAGAAAAGTATCGATAGCAACATAAGAAATAGACCTACGCCGAATAGTACAAAGAGTGTGGATTGCCCTATAGGTCTATATATGGGAAAGGTTCCCTCATAATACGACACATGGGTCTCTGGAGAATGTAACTGCTCGTATCTGTCCTTCGATACAGCAAGTTGTTTCGTGTTAGAATAAAGAGAATCAGTTGCATCGGTTTGTTCAGTCATACAGTTTGCAACATACGCAAGCTGCTGAACCTGGGCAGTAAGGGCGGTTATATAAGTTGTTGCAGCAGTAGTTGGGATAAAGGGGGTATTCGCTTTTACAAGGGCACTGGCAGAAGCAATGCCAGCGTTCAGATTCGCATAGATATTGGGGAAATTAATGTTTGATAGAAATAGACTGGCCGTAGAAGGAACATTTGGTCCGCTCGTGTAATAGCTACAGTAACTTGCTGACATATTGGAGAAGACGGGGCTTGCTGGAAAAAGCTGGTGGGTTGATTGGTCAGCTTGATTAATTACATAAAGAGCCATGCTCCTCTCTTTTTACTGTACACAAGTCTTATTAGAGGTCTGTGCCCTAAGGAACACATACCCTGTAGGTTACGTACTTACCTGCCGTAGGGCTCGGGCGGGTAATCTTTACTATATCACCTGGAAGGATGCCCAGCATGCGTGCAATAGGGTCCTCGTGAAAGCGAATAAGAGGGAACTGGCTCTTCTTTGCATACAGTGACTTCATGAGAGGTGCCTCCTCCTCCTTTGTCAGCTTCTCATGCAGAGGAACAAGCACGTGCTTCAGTGGGTTATTGATGATGGCCTCACACTGAAAGTAGCGAATGCGGACACCGTGCTTTGCATAGCACTCAAAGGCCATGCTGTGGAAATTAGTGGCAATAGGCTCGAAGGTAAGAATGATGAGCTCGGTCGTGGACGCGTCGAAGCCAGTCTCCTCGGGGTCAATCAGCTTCTCGGTGAACGCCTTCAGCTTCTGCTTAATCTTTCCCAGGGTGGTAATGACGATGCACTTGCGAATAGTCTCGGTAGACTCCTCCTTTCGCTCAAGTTCCATCTGAAGAGCCGGGGGAGCACCCGCAACTGGACCGGCTCTCACCATTTGGTCGAGTTCAGCGTGGGCAATCTTTCTAAACGGCTCTGCATTGTATCCCTGGCTCTCAAGGTGGTCAAGTAGCGTTGCCCTGCTGCGAAATAATATATCAATTACTTCGTAATTCATGGTTGGACTATACTCTACCTGTGTGTCTCATATCAATTTTTAACATAGGTGTTATACATTTGTTGTGGCGTCTTAGTATTCATGTTCTGTTTCAACCAACAGGGACCATTCGTATTTGCGTCTGAAAACTTCGAGCGTGAAAATCCAAGGCAGGTAGGTTGGGCAGAACATGCCGACTCACAGTCTGCAACCGTTCCTGTCATTGGCTGCCCAGGAAGATCAGTTCCAGCCGAGGTGTACTGTACAAAGTCTTGTACAGAATAGGTGTGAACAGGTGCAGGTTGTGCTGGCACAGGAGCAGACCTTAATTCCGCTTGTTGAGATACAGCTACTGTAAGAACAGGAGAACCTCTGACGTAGGTATTATACATTTGTTGTGGTGTCTTATTGTCAATATTCTGTTTCAACCAACAGTTGTCAGAGTCTGTTGGGCTTGAAAACTTCGAACGTGAAAATCCAAGACAGGTAGCTTGGGCAGAACATGCCGACTCACATTCGGCAACTGTGCCTGTCATTGGTTGACCAGGTAGATCGGTGCCCCTTGCTGTATATTGTACAAAGTCTTGCACGGAATAGTTATATACACGAACAGGAGCAGGAGCAGGATCAGGAGCAGGAGCAGGAGGAGCCACTGTTAGAGGTTGATCTGACATTGATATTCTTATAGAAGGGGGGGTTGCACTTGGACTTGGCGAAGTTCCAAAGGTGAGTAGATATACTTGTCCAGCCGAAGGTGGCCCAACAATACCAAGTGAACCATCAGCAGAAAGTGCAATACTTCCATTCATAGGAAATGTCACAGTTTGATATATCCAGCTATTTCCACCATCAGTGCTCACAAGTAATCCATTCGCCGCTGTAACAATATACTTCATGCCGTCTGCAGAAGAACAGACGGATAGATCTCCACCTGTTTGAGGGCAAGTTACAGCCTTTACCCATGATGCCCCAGATGTCAGACTAATGTACAGTTCACCTCCAGTATGAAGTACTGACATCTTAGTTCCATCGGCCGAGCACGTTGACGACTGCCACGCTAAAGATGGATTTAACGTGGTCTTTCTCCAGGTTGCACCTGAATTCCAGCTCACATACGCCCCATAATTATATGATGCAACAAGTACATATACTCCATCGGAAGAACATGAAATAGAACGCCATGCCCTATTTACACCTGAAGCAGTATCAACCCCTTCTAAGAGTTTGGTCCATGTTACACCATAATCAGTTGACTTATACACAGCAGCACTTTCGCATGCAACATACATGACCGATGCATTTGGTGTACATGTGACTGCACCAAACGTGGGTATACCTGTGGCAACAGTCCAAGAAGCATTCCTCCATACATATAATGGTCCACCATAGGTCGAAAGAAGCCCATGGGAAGAGTCAGAAGACATGCATATCCTGTAGTACCTTTTGTCTGGTATACTAGATGTAGCGTAGTTTAACTCTAGTGACCATGTTCTACCACTATTTGTACTCTTATACATAAAGTATTGTGCTACAGCGTATAGAGTTGTTCCATCAGGGGAGCACGAGAAGGAAGTCCAAGCTACATGTCCTGGGCCAGTAACAGGAGTGAGGGTAAGAGCAATTCCAGTTGTAATCCTAGAAGAAAGAGAAAAGGGAGTTGTCGATGGCCAGGGAAGGGAAGAAGCAGGCGACGGGCTTGGAGAAGGAGAAGGAGAAGGCGAGGGAATCGGAGAAGCAAACGCATGGCGCGAATGATACTGAGAATATACCCATGTGGTATCAAGGGAACATACAAGATTGCCAGAAAGATCTTTCATGGCGAAATATATTCCGTTAACTGTATTTGGCGATGTAATATCCAGTCGAATCGTATTGCTTCCCTTATACAGGGCAAAGACAGTCGTGGGTGCATTAAAGGTAGGACTGCTACCAGTGTTAGGCTGGCTATATTGCTTTAATGTGTGCAAATATAAGTCAAAGCTTGCATTAGTAAAGGATTCAATCTTAACCTGTGTATCTGCTGATAAGATGCATGCCCCGTATACCGTAATTTGCTGTTTAGAATTTGCTCCATACGGAACAGTCCAGTAAGAGGGGTAGGTAGAGGGTAGGGTTGGCGTAGTCAAATACATAGGAGGTAGGCCTGGGGGGATGTCCTCTTCCTGCACGGCACATTCCGCCGTCAGATACCATTGCCTATATCCTGCAGGCAAATTCGAGGTAAAGGTGCACCCCTGTTGTCCTATGCAGTCTGCAGGTGTCGGATTTGCTTCCATAGATACAAGATTCGAGCCAGCCTCACATGTTTCATCATTAAAATGACCAGATACAAATCTCATCGATGCGATTACCGTATTTGAGAATGTACACTGAATAGACCTGCTTATTGATGCAGCACACGATGTTACATCGTTAAAGGAAATATACTTCATATTATTTAAATAAGCCAAAGTATCTGTATATTGGTCTGCATTGATAACAAGACCAGTGATATTATTAATATGTGCAGATGAAGGAATGATATTACTGTCAATAAGTAACGGCTCGCAGAAGGCAGAGTGCGACGAAGGAACTGCCTGAGTTCTCTCATGAATAGAAAAGTCCTTATCCTCTTTATACACAACAACACCAGTTCCATTCGTGGTTGCAGAGATAGAGAAGGGGGCTTGGTTTAGAAGAACAGTTCCCTGTGTCATGCAGATGCCACAAGACGAGTTGAATCGGGAATCTGCAAAAGGGTTTACTGGGTTCTGTGCAGCATAGCTTCTGCAGAAAGTAATATCGTCGAGCAATATGCTGGTGGGGTCATAATTACACGAGTCAATATAATATGCTTGCTTCTTATGCTTTACATTGGAGCCAAATGCGTTAGGAGCTGGGGCAGAAGAAGGTTGGCTTCTGAGTTGTGCAATAACATCAACCAAGGATAAATGACTGAAGGTATCTCTTGATGTAAAGCCTTCTCTTGTCCCTTGGTTAATATATACCATAAGTATAAAAAGTATACCGAGTATTAAGAGATACCAGTACATCTATACTTAACCTAGTTTTCTAATCGTTACTCTTGCATTTGCATTTTGGGCAGGAGCCTGGCCTTGTCCTTGGCCTTGACCCTGACTTCCACGGTGTCTAGATACCCTCCCTTGGGATTGGTTCTGCTGTGCATGGCTTCCGCCGACAACAAGAGTTCGCATGCCTCCTGCTGGTGCTTCAATAAAGCGGGAGTGAAAGCCACCTTGCTGGAGGGTTTGAGGAACTCCGCCTATACGTTGTGGAAGAGGGCTATTCGGGGCGTATGCAGGACTATTCTCTCCTGTTGGGAAAGGGGCCTGCTCCTGCCCTTGCAGCATAGGCTGCCCTTGCAGCATAGGCTGCCCTTGCAGCATAGGCTGCCCTTGCAGTATAGGTTGCATCTGTAGGTTAAGAGGTTGCATAGGTTGCATAAACATAGGCTGCCCTTGCAGCATAGGCTGCCCTTGCAGCATAGGCTGCTGAAGGGTCAGGACCGGTGTTACAGGGGCAAAGGTCGGAGTTACAGGGCCCGACTGGGGAGCGTATGCAGGAGAATTAGGACCAAAGGCGGGTGTCATAGGGCCTTGATTTGCGGCAGCTGCAGCGGCAGCAGCCCCCTCTTCCTCCGCCTCAGCCTCAGCTTCAGCACCTTCCTCTCCAATGCGTCCCAGGGCGAACAAGTCCTCCTCAGCATCCTCCACGGGGGCAGCAGGAGCCGACTCATCGTACTTCGGCACACGAGTATCGACAATGATAGACTGTGGCAGGGCTTTCTCCAGTGCTTGACGGACCATGTCGCCTTCCGGGAGGGTAAAGGTCTCTTGCTCCAGATGTGCAACACCCTTCGCCGTGAGAATTCTCATCCCCATATTCAAATACGTCTGCAACTCATCGCCCAGGAGCTTCGTCGCATACGGCATCTCGACCACGCTCGTCGACGCTAAACTACGTTCCATCGTCGGCAGGATCTCCAACGTATTCGCCGTTGCTCCAATGAAGCGAGGAGGACCATCGCACAGCGGGCAAACAAAGAGAGACTGCTTCGCATTGAATACAGGCACTGTTCCGCATCCATTGCAGATGCGAATCTGTGCCTTATCGGAACGTTCCATCATAGACTCCTTTAAGAAGCCAGATACGCCATGGCTGACCAGGGCGTCACGTTCCATCTCACCAATACGCAGACCACCCTGTGCTCCACGACCTCCCGTCGGCTGGCGTGTCTTCTGTTCTCTGCGTCCCTCAGCACGAGCATTCCACTTGTCTTCCACCATGTGTTTCAGACGCATAACAAAGACAGGTCCAGTAAAGATATTGGTCTTCATCTGTACTCCCGTTGCTCCGTCATACAGGATCGTATTCCCGCCCCTCTCCATCCCATATTGCTCCTCCAGGATCTTTCCAATGTGCTCATGTGCATTAGAATCGCTAGTAAAGGTGGTAGCATCACCAATAGTACTCGACTTGTAACAGGCCCAGCCAAAGAGCATCTCCATCAGCTGGGCGATAGTCATACGACTGGGAATACAGTGAGGGTTCACAATCATATCAGGTACCACTCCATCTGCCGTCCTCGGCATATCCTGAGCCCTGTAGATCATTCCAATAGTGCCCTTCTGTCCATGGCGTGTACTGAACTTGTCGCCAAACTCAGGAATTCTGTCCTGAGTAATCCGCACCTTCACCGTACTGAATCCCTTAGGATTGACCGTGATGACCACGGATTCCACACGACCCGACGTCCACACCTGTGGCGTCAGGGAGGCATCCTTAATAATTCCCTTCTTATCCTGCATGTATTTGCCCACAAGCACAGTGTTCTCATCCACGAAGGACCCCTCCTTGATAATTCCACGGTCATCTAACTGAGTATAATCAAGCCCAGGGCGGAGATCCGTCCACTGTGGGACCTTTGAGGGATGAGCAATAGTGCTAACGCTCTGTGTTAAAGGGTCTACTTCCTCGTAGGTGCTGTAGCTCCTGTAGTTAATACTCCTGAACTGGCCACGCTGGAAGGCATCCTCGTTGAAGATAATGCCGTCGTCCTGATTATATCCCTGGAAGGACATGATCGCCATGATTAAGTTGTGACCATATGGCATCGACCCAGCCCCAAGTTTATCATAGATATATGTTCTCACGAGAGGTGCCTCTCCATAACATAAGACATTTGCGGAATTGTCGTATCTATTCTGGAAATTGGTCGCATAGAGACTCAGGCCCTGCTTGGACTGGGAGCAGGAGAGCTGATTTCTGGGAGACTGATTGAAGTTTGCAAAAGGGATCATAGAATTCACCACAGAGAGGATGGTGCTCGGGTGAATTTCCACGTGGGTGGTATCCTTGCCGATTTCCTCGACGAAACTCACGAGAAGAATCTCATTCTGCTCATACGGATCCACGTACTCAATGAGACCAATCATCGGCTTGAGCAGGGCCTCATACTTCTCAAGGGCGAGGGCACCAGGGAGTTCAGCAAAAGGGTCGAGGACTGTTGCCGTGCTCACACCATGGGCCTTGGTGGCGGCGTAGGTTCCAAGCACAAGGTCGCGCCAGGTGGTGTCGGCCTCGAGGGCGTCCTTCGGATAACGCTTGTCCTCGCCGAGGTGAATCAGGGGGCGGCAGGGGCGGCCCTCGTCGAGGTAGACGAAGACACGCCGCACCTTAATGCTGAATCCTACACTGCACATGGCCGGCAGACATCCCGTCCACTTCATTAACTTGAGCACATGCGTGAGCTCGAACGGCTTGAGGGTGTAGCCGAGGATGCCATCATTCACGTAGACGGGAATACACACCTGTAACATCTCATAATTCATTTCCGAGCACGGCAGAACCCAGCCACGCTGGACAAGCATCTTCATGAGTGGCTCAGGGTCAGCGGAGCTGCTGATCAGAGTCATCGTCGATAGATTCTTGGCGATACCAATCGAGGAACCACCAGGGGTCTCATTCGTACAGAAAAATCCGTATTGGCTGGGGTGGAGCTGACGAGGACCCGTGAGCTTCATGCCCGTGTCGAAGTTGAGGGAGACGCGACGGCAGTGGCTCATGAAGTCCATGTAAGAGAGGCGGGACATGGCCTGTAAGACGCCGGATTTCTCGTCACTGTGACCCATGGCCCCTCCACCACCAGCACCACCTGTAACCCACTTGCCCTTGAATCCCTTCGAGATTCCTTCGGTAAGCACATGGAGGTTGAAGAGCTCCTCGACACTTCCTTCCTTGAACATCTTCATGAAATTCTGGTCGGCATACGTCGCCTTATTGTACTCGTATGTCTTATCAATGGAGAGACGCACGGCCTTTTTCCAGGAAGGGTAGACCCCGTTGAATAACATGCGGATCAGCAGGCCAGAGGTGAGGCAACGCTGATTCCTCGTGTCATCGCGATCCGACTTGGTCTCGAGCCCCAGCTGGACACGGAGGATTCTGCGGACGCATTCGGCGAGGAAGTGGACACGACTGCCACCGTGGGCGTCCGTGATATGAACGAAGACCTTGTTAAAGAGAATATCATAGACGTGGTGCACACTGAAGCCCTTTGTCATGACACGAATAAACTGCACGGCGGAGTAGGTGTCGAGGAACGGTACGGCCTCTGCGATACTGGGAAGCAGATAGGGAACCATGAGCTGTGCCTCGCCCGACTCGAGGTCTGGGAAGATGAGTCTCAGGATGTCCTTATCTGACTGCACACCCATGGCACGAAACAGGACAAAGATAGGCACAGGGAGACGGACGAAGGGGATATTTACCCGCAGGGTATTCGTTTTCCGCATCCAGGCAAAGGATACCACCTTCACCTGGCGGGTGACGGGAGAGAGACAGGTGATATTGGCGTAGGTGGATATCTGGGGGTCATTCTTCTGCGGGGTGATATACAGGGTGTTAAAGGCCTGCTCTTGCTTGGTGACGAGGATCTTCTCGGACCCGTCGACGATGAAATAGCCACCCTGGTCCCTGTGACACTCTCCTGCTTCCTGTAAGAAGGATGCCGGCTTCCCGTGGAGAATGCAGAAACGGGAATGAAGAAGAATAGGAATCTGGAAGATGGGAATCTTGTTGGGATAGGTGTGCTCAAGTACAGTCGGTTCACCTGTGAGGGAATCTGAGGCAATAGTCACACGGACATAGATGGTTGCATATACCGTCGATGCATAGGTGAGGTTCCTCAGGCGTGCCTCGTTGGGAAAGAGAATACGGATTTCATTTGTCTTCTGGAGAGTGAGTGTCGGGGTTCCGATTTCTATCTCATTGCCACTTACTCCTCCAACATACACTTCAACACGATACTTGTAGACTCCCTCCTTCTTATGCAGCAGCTGTTTCAGTAAGAGGAAGGGATTGTTCGAGCGGATGATGGCCGGAACATCCTGGCTGAGGAATTGGTCGTAGGAATCAATGTGATGCCGTGTAAAAGGGTAGTCGAAGGTACTGAAGTACGTGTCGAGAAGCTTTTTTGGAAACGACATGATTCTCTATCTTCTCTTGTGGTTTCTTTAGTCGTTTTAATCATACCACACGAGGCATGAGTGAAACGGATTGCTGCATTGCTTCTGCTGAAACGAGCGTCTACTTCAGGATGTTACCACCCTGGATGTAGGTAGGTGGCTGAATGGACAGGGGATTTATCCAAGCCTGGGAGCTGGGAAGTCCTGTCTGACCTGTGGCGTTGTATGCAGCGGCCTGTAAGATTGTAGGCGGGGCGGACATCAGGAAAGGCTGTGCACCAACCGAGGCGGCAAAGCTGGCAACACCACCACCACGCTGATTCCGCTTCTGCTTCTTCGTCTGTGCCTTATTCCTCTTACCCCCCATCTGAGGAGTCGAGCCCAGGTACTCCTTCGGGCTTCCCTCCGTAAGACTGTTCATGTTTGCAAAGCCAAATCCACGCTGCACATAGGGAACAGCAGACAGAGCCGTGTCAGGGGAACCCAGTGCGTAATCCAGAGGGGCCATGCCTCCTCTCTGTGCCGGCACCTTCAGCATACGTGCAATCTGATCCTTTGACAGCTTGCCCTTGCCAAAGAGTTCCTTGAACTTCCTTCTCACCTCTGTCTCGGAGCGGGGGGTACGCAGAAACGAGTGTAAGGCATCAAAGTCCTTGCGTATTCTGGGGACAGTCTTAGACTTTTGTTTGTTTGTTCTCCGCTTTCTGGTAATGCGGGGCATTCTACTTGTGTTAGACATTAGATGCTCTGTATCCAAGAGTTGGGATCAGAGACTTATTATTCTTAATTACACTATTTACAGCTGATGTTATAGGGTTTGTTGCGGAAGAAGCAGACGGCATGGCTTGAATAGATGCCGTAATGCCGGATTGTATTGTTTCAATTGGAGCTTGTATAGCAGCTGATACCGGTATCCCTGTAAAAAGAGAAACGGCAACAGCTATGATGATGAGGATTGCAAGTGCAAGTAAAACTAGCGGGGCATATGCTGCCAGCCCATTTTGCCAGGTACTCAGTCGGTACTCAGAAGAAAACATGCTATAGTGGTGGATAAGTACGCCAACCAGGGCAACAGCACATACAACGGCCAGGATAACCGTCCCCATTCGTGGGAGAACCATGAACACAAATATGGCGGAAATTAATAATACAAGAAGTCCTGGTAAGAATATCTCCATCTGTTAATCGTTCATATCTTTTCTATCAGATCAACGTGTGTTAGAAAGTGGCGTCTGCAACAGGGCTTTGTCAGACGGAGGGACTTCATAATCTCTAGCTCTACCGTGTTGGGGATACTGGTCCCGTCCATATAGAACCTATCCTCTGACTCGTCGCGAAGAGAAAAGCCCTTACGCTTCTTAATCTGCTCCTTGTAATACCTCCACTTGTCAGCAATCACTGTTCCGCAACTCATACAGCGAATAGGAATAATCATGGTAGGACCTTCCTTCTGGATGTGTGGGGAGAATCAATTTTTTAGGAGGCAGAAGGCAGAAGCTCCGGTGCGGATAGATTACCTGTAAAGAATACTTCAAGGAGCAGAATGACATCTGTACTTTCCATGAGCGGCCTGAACTACCAGGGCGGTAATCCCGTGCGTAACATGATTGAGGGCCTGCGTCGTGACGTGGATGCACTGAAGGCTCAGCTGGAGGAGCAGAAGACTGCCATGGCGGCCCTGTCCACAGGTCCGGCAGCAGCTGGCGTGCCTGGTCCCGCTGGACCTGCTGGTGCCGACGGTGCCGCAGGCCCTGCAGGCCCCCAGGGCCCTGCTGGTGCAGATGGTCGTGACGGTGCAGTAGGCCCTGCCGGCCGTGATGGCCAGCCTGGTCCCGCTGGTGCCGCCGGCCGTGATGGCCAGCCTGGCCCTGCAGGTCCGGCGGGTCGTGATGGTCTGCCTGGTCCCGCAGGTGCCGATGGTCGTGATGGCCAGCCTGGCCCCGCTGGTGCCGCCGGCCGTGATGGCCAGGTTGGCCCCCAGGGTCCTCCTGGACCGGCTGCGCAGTAATTACTGCTCCACAGTAAATCTACACCCGCATATATCGCTTCAGTTCCGCAGCCTTTATAACGATGCCCTCTTCCTGTAAGGCAGCGGCGATTCGTTCCGGAGGCCTCCCCTTGAACCGTTCAACTGTTGATGTGATGAGTTTCATTTCATCGTCAGACCTTGATGCCTTGCTTGAGCTTTTCTGTGAAGAAGAAAACGCCCCAACGGGGCTAGAAACAGAAATCCTCTCCATCCCCTCCGAAGTTTGTTGAAGCGGGGGAATCTCCATTCCCTCATCGTGGTGCTTGTGATGACAGGCCTTGCAGACAACCGCGAGATTCCTTGGGGCATTTGATCCCCCATCCTCCCTATGTTCAATATGATGCACTTCCAGCTCAGAGGCGATCGTGCATCCACACAGCTCACAACTCTTCCTGAACACTCCAGAGTTCCACGAACTCTGCACACTCTGTTCACCACCTATAGCACTCCTGATAGAATACGCCCTCTCCATAAAAGAAAAGGGGAGACCCATCGCCTTCGCCACCTCGAGTCCATAGGTCGACGAGCCACTTCCAGGCAGAAGAGTACGGTCATAGATGAGTTTCCCCTCCAAGGTCCGAATGACACGAAGATGAAAGACAGAAATTCCGGGACGGTCGAGTAGACCAGGAACCTTTAACAGATCGTGGAGGTGCGTTGCGAAAAGGAAGTGCGAGCCCCGTGTGTTAAGATGTTCCAGGGTCGCCGCAACCAGCGAAGTAGCTGAGATAGACTCAGTTCCGCTACAGACCTCATCGCCAAGCACGAGACTCTTGTCATCCGCCGCCTCTAAGATATCTCGCAGTTCCCCAATTTCTACTGCAAAAGAGGAAAGCCCAGCCCACAGGTTATCATGGCTCCAGATGCGGCTGTGAAGAGATGTATATGGGCGGAGCTCCATAGAATCGGCAGGGACGAAGGACCCTGCCTGGGCGAGAAGGACGCAAATGCCTACAGCCTTCATCAGACTCGACTTACCGCTGGCATTGACACCGTAGAGAAGCCAACCATTCTTAGGCTCGCTAGAGCTGAGTTCCTGACCTAATGCGACATCGTGCTTCACATAGGCAATCCTGGTATTTCTAGATTCAATCAAGGGATGACGCATACCCCGAATGTTCAGAGAGGAGGCCAACGACGGCTTCGTCCACACATTGTCTACCGCGACGCTCGCAATAGTGAGTGTACAATCGACATTTCCAATCCACTCAATCCACTGCTGCTGAATAGGGTGCAACTTTTCCCAAAGACCATCGCACACAGGCTGCAGCTCGGCTTTTAGCGACGCCTCGAGGCGACGATATAGTTCATATGCCTTTGTAATACACGCCTCCAGAGTTGGGCAAGTCACAAGGAGGGGACCCGACTTCCGCAGATTACACTCGAGTTTGAGCCTATCCTTCTCCTTGATCACTGTCTTAGCGATTGACCTCGGGCACTCAAACTGAAATTCCCCGTCTGCCTTTCGCTGGAGTTCACAGCCCACTGGAGAGACTTGAATAGATGTGCAAAATGCTGTCCATGTCTTCTGCCAGGTGGCGAGTGTCTGGACAAGCTGCTGTTCAAGATTTGCCGTAGCAAATCCTGCTGTAGTCGAGAGAAAGCCCACGAGTTCCCCATTCTCTCTCCTCGTTGCCTTTTCCTCATCAAAGGACGATTCGAATGTAGTGCGAAATGCACGGACCTTGGCGGCCAAGTCGGCAGGACAGGCCACAGGACTCTCCTCTAACTCCTTCATCAGACACTCGATGTGCGTGTAGCTCTGAAAGAGCTGTAGGACGTCAGTAGCAACGAGGTTTCCCGCAGAGATACGTGTGTGAAGACGAGGCAGATCATAAATGCCCTTCAAGTCCCTATCGAGCGTGTGCTTCCTCTGACCCTCACTCGGGTCAGTACGGATACGAGTTGCCCACTCGACATCTGACCACCGCTTTTCGAGGGCGGCGGAAGATGTAATAGGGCGGAGCATCCTCTCTCTCAGTGCCCTCGCCCCTATAGCCGATCTTGACTTCTCTAAGAGATCCAAAACCGAGTTCTGTCCTTCCTTGTGTGTAATATAGTTCACCTGCTCGAGGACATTATTGTTTACTCGAAGATACTCCTCTGACTTGTGCAGGGTGTGCCGAAGAATCTGAATCTGTTGAGAGGGAAAGTGGTCCTTGATAAACTGTAAGAGGGAGCAGAGACCTGTCTCAAGAATCGGCTGGCGTGGAAAGGGAAGGCCGAGAGCTTGGGGAGTGGGAAGAAGAGAGGGGCGGAAGATCGACTGGAGGAACTCTTCGCGATAGAGCTCCGAAGAGAGTTCCCGTTTCACAGGATCCCTCGATACATGGAGGGTGCAATGGAGAGAGAAGAGAGAACGGATACTTGCTTCGTCGTGCCTTAGCACATCCTGCTTGACGATGACCTCTTTAACATTATATACCTGGGTCATATGGAGGATTTCGGAGGAAGAAGAGGTTTGCAGACTGAAGACATCTCCCGTGGGAATATCAATGACTGAGATTCCGTAGTAAGTCTCTGTAAGATAGATTCCTGCTACAGACATGCGATCCCTTGTTGCTGTTTCATGATGGGTTCCTGGGCTTAGAATACGTACAGGAACCCGGTCAATAATGTTTCCAACTGCATCTCTCACTTGATCGACAACGATCACAGTCCACCCCTTCTGGGTAAGAACCTGGGAGAACTTGTGGAGCTTGTAGTCAGGAACGCCGGCCTTGAGAAAGGTTTCCTGGCCCTTGGTTTCCTCAGATAAGACAATATTCATGATTTCGGCCGCCTTGCGGATGGGGGTTAGAGTGTCTCCCTGGGCATCGATGGAATCGTAGAGTTCGTAAAAGGATCCTACCTGGAGGAAGACACATCGTTTTGGTCCATAAGATGAATAGTTTTTATAAAGAGTTTGATACAGAGAAAGCATGGACCTAAGAGGTAGGTGCGTTCTGGGTTTATGCTATCCTCTTAGAGGGCGTTTAACCGGAGCTGTAAGTAGTCTCTGTAAATATCACGAATTGTCTTCTGCTTTCCCTCGCTCATCGGGCCATCCCTCTTACGAATAATTCCTGCCTTCACGAGAATCTCTTCTATCTCTTCTATCTTTTTCTCCTTACTGTCGGTCGTAATATCCTTTGCCCTCCTCATACTCTTTCGTAAATTGCCCATCTGAATCTTCACCACCTTGCGGGTGTGACTACGCTTCCCCTTTACAAGGGCAAGCTTTTCCTTCTTAGGGGCGAGGTCGAGCTTGCCCCCTCCCTTTATGGTTGCAGCGGGAGCAGCAGCTTCTACTACGGGTGCAGGGGCTGCGGCTGCAGCGACAGGCTTGGACACTACTGCAAGAAGGTTCGGCATCTCCCTTCGTGCCGACCCACCTCTCATAAGGTTCACAGGTCCCACAGTAGTTGGAGACATAGCGGGCGGCGGTGCAGCATCATAGCCACCCTTTTGCCCACCCACGGGGTGCAAAGCCCCCTTTCTGGTGGATCTCTTCGATGTCCCCTTGAGAGCATCCCCTGTAATTCTAAGGACCCTTGTTTCGGTCATACTAGTAAGAGGAAAGAAACAACGCTCAAAGAAATTACACGACAAATCAGTAGAATGGCTTTGCTTCTAGAGCAAACGCTCGAGAAGCATGAATGGAAGGTTATCGGACAATACAGAACAATACAGCTCCCTGAGATACCCTTAGATTCAACTCTTCCCCACCCACTAGGCCGTCTCCCTAGATATTTCAAGCGAGTACCTGGTTCATCGAAGCCGAGGCCAGAGCCCGTGAAACCGACCCGCTGGGTCCAGCCTAAAGGGAGTTAGGGCTAGCCAGTAAAATTGATTTTCTCCTTGGCGGCGTAGGTTAGTCCCTAATGAGTGCTGCTAATCCCGAAACGAAGATTTGGCATCACACGCTCGATCTGTATTTCGGCCAGGCAGATGGAAAGCAAATCATCAGCCACCAGCTCGAAAGTGTTAATCATTTCATGAATGTCGATATTCCTGAAATCATTACGATGGTGAATCCCGTGATTATTCGTGGGAGTCCAGAGATTCCTCTGAGTGGGCCGAGGTCCGCCCTCGCCTCTGCAACGGGCATGAGCACCTCCGCCGCCAATGCTCTCATGGGGCACAAGGACGAGTCTGTTGCCCAGCAGCTCGGCCCCGTCAATCGGGAGTATGAGGTCCACCTGGAGTTCAGCAACCCCCAGTTCAAGAAGCCGACCATCTTCGAGAACAATGGTGCAGTCCTCCCCATGATGCCAAATGATGCCCGGCTGAGGAATCTGACCTACGCTGCTCCTCTGTTCGTCGATGTCAATGTGACCTACATTGAGATTGATAACACCCAGGGCGGCCGGCAGACCATCAAGAAGCGTGTCTTCCCCAATGTCCACTTTGGCAAGATTCCCGTGATGGTCGGCAGTGACTACTGCCTCCTCGGCGACCAGAAGCACATCAATCCTTCCCGCATCGGCGAGTGCGGAGAGGACATGGGTGGCTACTTCATCATCCAGGGCGGCGAGCGTGTCTGCATCAGCCAGGAGCGTATGTCAGAGAACCGCCCCTTCGTCTTCCGCAACAACCGTAACTCCACCAAGGAGCTGGAGGTCGTGGAGGTGAAGAGCATCGGGCCTGACAATGACCAGGTGCCCAAGTCGAACTCTGTGCGTATCATGTACCACCCGAAGAACTCGCAGATCCATCTCCTCCGTGCAACCATTCCTCGCATGAAGGCACCCATTCCCCTCTTCATCCTCTTCAAGGCCCTCGGCATCAAGACTGACAAGGAGTGCATCGACCTCATCCTTGGCCCTGGTGGCGACTCTACCTTTGACATGATTCTCCAGGAGTCAATTGCCGAGGCGTCGCACGTGAATACTCAAGAGCAGGCGTACGAGGCCCTCGCCTCCTATATCAAGGTCTGGGCTTCTCGTGGTAACCGTCCCCAGATCGCAATCCAGGACATCCTGGCAGAGGAACTGTTTCCCCACATTGGTGCAGACGCCATGATGTACGAGAAGGCCTGTTTCCTGGCCCACATGACGAGGAAGGTTCTCTGGGTCTCGGCCAATCGCATTCCCATGGATGACCGTGATGCCTACCCCAATAAGCGTGTGGATCTGCCCGGCTTTCTGCTCGCCAACCTCTTTCGCACCCACTTCGCCACCATGATGATTAAGGACATCAAGACGTATCTGTCAAAGGAGATTCATGGCGGTAGCTGGAAGGCTACCGGGAATTTTGAGGACATCCTGAACATCAGCAACATCCACAAGGTCATCAAGTCCACCAATCTGGAGGTGGGTCTGAAGACGTGTCTGGCTACGGGCAACTTCGGCTCCGCCAAGGCCGGCGGCCCATCCAAGAATGGTGTGAGTCAGGTGCTGAATCGCCTCAACTATATTGCCGGCATCTCGCATCTGCGTCGTGTGAGTACTCCCATTGAGAAGATGGGGAAGCTGATTGCTCCTCGCAAGCTCCACAACACGCAGTGGGGCTACATCTGCCCGTGCGAGACGCCAGAGGGACATTCCGTTGGTGTGGTGAAGAACATGAGTACCATTGCTATCGTGAGCATCTTCAGCAATCCCCGCACCGTCCATGATTACATTAACACGACGGGAAAGCTGCGGGAGCTGAAGGACACGACGCACGCCGAGAAGCACACTGGCCTTCGTGTCTTCCTGAATGGTGCGTGGATTGGCATGCTGATGAGAGATGATGTTGAGCCTGTCATTGAGCAGCTTCGCCAGGCCAAGCGTAGGTGCGAGATTCATCCCCAGACCGGAATTATCTGGAAGATTGCCCACAGGGAGCTCTGGATTACGACGGAGGCAGGGCGTATGCTGCGTCCCG